>CETS01039771.1_pt1 | contig 29655 bp, 34 predicted proteins | sample 356391 | NCBI WGS metagenome assembly CETS01 (sample SAMEA2622673, study PRJEB7988) | marine metagenome | isolation source: saline water (ENVO:00002010), including
GGCGATGCGCGCGGCGTTCAAAGCGTCCGGGCTTGAGCCGACGGATGCGCCAGACGACCAGTTCATTGTTGGCCGGGCCGCCTGGGCGCGGGGTGTCAGACCGTCAGACCTGAAAGATCTGCCGCGCTATGAGGTCTGACCCGACGCGGCTTACCTGACCTCTGGCGACCAGCCATTCAGCACGAATTCCGGATCGCGATAGTTTGCGATGGTTTCCGCGTCTTTTTCGGCGTCGAGAATTTTCACGATGGGATGGCGATCTGAGAGATCAAGCGGATCGCCGTTCTCATCCACGCTATTGAACTCCATGAAGTTTACGCCTGACCAGTCGAAGGTCTCTTTGTCTTCCACGGGGCCCCAGCCAACCGGGTCCAGGCCAATCAGAGTGGAGTCAATCAGCACCATTTCTGCATGCGGAAAGTTCGGTGCTGAGGAGCCGGGACCATTACGGGGAAGCCTGGCCAGTGGGGCATCGGTCTTGCGGCCTTCTGGATTTTCCTCGGTCACTGTCCAGGGCAATGGCTTGTTCTCGGCGATAAAGGTCGAGTCGACGAAAACATTGCCATGCTGACCTTCTGGCGTTCGGGTCCAGGTGAACGGGCCATAGGTGCGCAGCGTGCAATTCTCACAATACAGAGCAGCGTATCCAAGAATGGTATCCCCGTGACCGGTCAGCTCTGAATCCACCATATAGATTGAGCCATAAGTGGTCAGTGCATCGCCGGACCCGTTGAGCTGCATATTGTCGAGAATGACGCGCTCGCCACGAACGAGAAGTGCTTCAGCCTGACCAATGAAATCGTTATTGATGGTGAAATCAGACAGCTGAATGTCTTCAACATTGAAGAGTGAAAAGGCCGGGCGCCGTGATGGCGAGGGCTGAGGCGGATTGAAGGCTGAATTATTCGGATAACCGACCACCACGCCTTCACGGCTTTCACCGCGAATGATGATGTCGGATTTCTCGCTTAGGAAGACCAGCTCGTCATAGCGGCCGTCTTCAATCATGATTTCAAATGGCGCGTCAGGTGAGGCGGCAGGTGCAAATTCAATGGCACCCTGCACGGTGCTGAAATCGCCGCTGCCGTCTGCGGCGACTGTCACAGATTGGGTGTCGGCGGACGGGGGCGCCGTCTTGGTCGAAAAGGTCCAGAGCGTGTCATCATCAAATCCGGAGAAGCTTTCGTCGCCACTCTCGAACACATCGGGTGAGATGCGCACCTGATAGGTCTGGCCATAATCCAGTGCGCCAGGATGGAGATCGATCTGCGCAGTCGTCTCGTGAACCAGCACCGGATGGTAGATGAAGTCATATCGGCCAAGTGTGATGTATTGATAGTCAGAGGCTTTGAAGTTCTGGGCACGTTCGCGTCGTTCGGCCTCGGTCGTGGCCGTCGAGCGACCGTCGGGATTAGGCGAGTACGGCACCGACATATCAATCGTATCGACCACCTCACCAGTGGCCTGATTGACCACGTCGATGCGACCGGCGTGCCTGATTTCTGGAGTCGTTTCAAAGGTCAGAAATAGGTGCGTATCGGGATTGATACCGGTGTCATTATTGCCGGGAAAAAGATTGATGTCGCCTTTTGCGGTCGCCTCCAACTGAGGTTCGGATGGCTTTTCAGATGGGCTGCAGCCCACAAGGAAAAGAGAAGAGGCGCTCAGCGCGAGGCCTGCAGCATAGGGTTTGAATGACATGTGTTCCCTCCGGTTCAGGCACGTAATCGGCTCTGACTTCATTTATCCTGAGCCTATCAATGGCTTAGGCAGGATTGCAATTGACGTTTTGTCAAAACAGCCGCGAGACCGGCTATTTCAGCTTCACAATCAGGTCATGCAGCTTTTGCAGGAATTGCGACCGGTCGCGCTGAGAAAAGGGTGGCGCGCCGCCAAACTGGTCGCCGGTGGAGCGCAGCTGTTCCATCAGGGCGCGGCTCGCCACGGCGGATGCGATATTGGCTTTCGTGTAGGCTCGGCCGTTGGGTTGCAGTACACTCGCATCATTCTCTATGCAGCGTTCAGCCAGCAAAATGTCGGCGGTAATGACGACGTCTCCGGCTTGAGCGCGTTCGGCAATCCAGTTGTCGGCCTCGTCAGGCCCGGCATCGACCACCTGCTGGGTGATGAAGGGCAGGCGCGGCACCTGAATGAAACTGTTCGACACAACAAACACTGCTGCGCCATGGCGCTCGGCCACCTTGTAGATTTCATTCTTTACCGGACAGGCATCCGCATCGACATAGATCTTCATCTCGTCTCTCTGCCAGACTTCTTCGCGAAGGTGAACTTGGCTTGTCGTGCGAAGCATGCAGAGTGCCGTTCAGAACAAGACTGAGGAAGCGCAATGACGTATGATGAAGTGGTGCTGGGCCGGCGGAGTATTCGCGGTTATCTCGACAAACCTGTCGACAGGGAGACAATTGAAGAGGTGATCCGTCTCGCTATGCGGGCGCCATCTTCTTACAACACCCAGCCCTGGCACCTTCACGTCGTCACCGGCAAGCCGCTTGATGAAATCCGCAAAGGGAATGTCGAGCGCAATATGGCAGGCGTGCCGGATAGCCGGGAATTCCGCACCGGTCCGAAATATGATGGTCCGCACCGGGATCGTCAGATCGAAGTCGCCAAACAGCTCTTCGGCGTGATGGGTATTGAGCGCCACGACAAAGAGGCGCGTCAGGACTGGGTACTTCGCGGGTTTCGCCAGTTCGATGCGCCGGTGTCTATTGTCATTACGTTCGACAAATCCATTGAAGGAAGCGATATCGCGCCGTTCGACTGCGGCGCCGTGACCAATGCTCTGGTCAATGCGGCCTGGTCGCGCGGGCTTGGATGCGTGATCAACTCACAAGGCATCATGCAAAGCCCGGTTGTGCGCGAGCACGCCGGCATTCCCGATGATCAGGTGATCATGATCTGTGTCGCCATGGGCTGGCCTGATGAGAGTTTTCCAGCCAATGAAGTTGTCTCCAATCGAAAGACGCTGGAAGACGCGGTCCGGTTTGTGGGTTTTGACGAATGAACTGGACTTTGTTCGACTTTCTGGTCGCTGGCGCCTTACTTACGACGCTTGCGCTCGGACTTGTTGTCTCCGTGAAGTTCATTCGGCGTCCGGGTCTGCGGCTACTGGCCTGTGGAGCGGTTGTCTTGATCGTCGGACTGATCTGGGCTGAAGGCGCAGTCGGTATTTTTGACTAGCTTAAAAGAAAAGAGCGGGCCGGAGCCCGCTCAGATCAAATTGCCTACTGTATCAATAGCCGTTCAGCAGCGATGTAATCAGCTGGGTAGCCGCAAGGACGAGTACGATGTCGCCATTGGGTTGCTGGGCGTAATACTGGCCATTTGGCGGTGATTGAAGTCCGTAGCGACCATAATCGTAAATCCGCTGATTGCCGGAATAATAGCGGTCATTCTGCGAATATCGGCCAGACCGGACGCCATCCTCATAGCCGCGTTGATAAGCGCGAGAGTTGTGTCGGTAGTCACGGCGCTGGTCTCTGTATCGGCTGCGCTCATAGCGCTCGCGCGCCTTGCGAACATCGCGCTGATACTTCTCGTACGCCTTGTCCGTGTGCGAATAGCGCGGCGCATGACGATATCTGTCATTGTCTGCATAGGCTGAGCCTGCAAAGGCGCCTGCCATCGAAAGGGCCAGACCGGCAGCAGCTGACTTGGTCAGAAAGCGTTTCATCTGTTGTCTCCTTTTCTACCGGCTGGGCCGGCGTTCAGGCAGAACAGGGCGCTCACCCTGCTTTACCAATCACAACCAGCATACAGATGACCGATGGCCTTAGCCTGACTGGGCCATTCATGTTTCAGTCATGTTCGCGAGCTGTTTTTTGGCAGATCGGCGTGAAACCATGGGCCGCATCGCCTACATGTGAGAGCGGTTCACAACGTCTTCAGGGGAATGCCATGAGTCAGCAGGATACGCCGTTCCGTCCGTTATCATTCAAGCGCGGGCCAGACTGGAAGAACCGTTTCGGCCTTGCGCCGCTGACCAATCAGCAAAGCCATGATGATGGCGTGCTTTCTGACGAAGAGTTTCACTGGCTCACCATGCGCGCCAAAGGTGGTTTCGGTATGACCATGACCTGCGCCTCGCACGTTCAGAAGGTTGGTCAGGGGTTTCCCGGTCAACTCGGCATCTGGGGCGACCATCAGCTCGAAGGCCTCACGCGTCTGGCGTCGGCGATCAAGGCGGAAGGCTCTGTGGCCGCCGTCCAGCTTCACCATGCCGGCAATCGCTCGCCACAGGATCTGGTTGGAACACCTGTCGGGGCCTCAGATGATGAGAAGACCGGCACACGCGCCCTGACGACGGAAGAAGTCTATCAACTGCGCGACGATTTCATCGCCGCCGCTGTCCGGGCGGAAAAGGCCGGGTTTGATGGCGCCGAAATCCATGGCGCGCATGGCTATATTCTCGCGCAATTCCTCTCGCCGACCATCAATCAGCGATCAGACGAATATGGTGGTTCGCTAGAGAGCCGCTGGAAACTCATCATGGAGATTATTGATGGTATTCGGGCGCAGTGCCGACCCGATTTCCAACTGGGTGTCCGCTTCTCACCCGAGCGTTTCGGTCAGCGTCTTAATGAGATGAAGGCCTTTTTCACGGCGCTCGTTGAGACCGGAGAAGTGGATTATATCGACCTCTCACTCTGGGATGTCTTCAAAGAGCCGCATGAAGAAGAGCATCAGGGAAAGAGCCTTCTGAAACATTTCATGGACCTTCCGCGCGGCGATGTCCGTGTCGGCGCAGCAGGAAAAATCATGAGCGCCGGTGATGTCCGTAAGGTGATCGATGCTGGATGTGACTTCGTTCTGATTGGACGCGCGGCAATTCTGAGACATGACTTTCCCAAACGCGTGCAGGCAGATCCGGACTATACCTCTCCTGAAACACCCGTGCCCGCAAAGCATCTGGCCGCAGAGGGCGTCAGTCCGGACTTCATCGACTATTTGCGCAAGACATTCAAAATGGTGGCATGATGCCATCCAGGACTGAGACGTTGGGAACCGAATATGGGGTCCGGCGTCCTCTAACCGGAGGTAAGCTATGATGGGATTTCTAGTCAGACTGCTGATTGCTGCAGCAGGCCTGTGGGCGGCGTCTGAAATCGTGCCGGGTGTCGAAATTGATGACACGCGCACGCTGCTTCTTGCGGCTCTGATTTTTGGCGTGGTCAACGCCTTCGTGAAGCCGGTTCTGTTCTGGCTGACCTTGCCTCTCACAATTGTGACGCTCGGCCTCTTCCTGCTCGTGCTGAACGGCGCCATGATTGGTCTGACAGCATGGTTCCTGTCTGACATGGTTGTCACGGGCCTGATCCCGGCTGTGCTTGCGGCGATTGTTGTGTCCATCGTCAGCTGGATTGGTGCCAAACTCTTCGATGAAGACGGCAAGATGAAGTCGTAATCCTGCGCGACAGAAGCGAAGCGGCCTGCCTATGGAAACTTTGATTATCGTTCTGGTAGGCGCCGTCGCGCTCTATTTCGTCTGGAAAGTCGTGCTGAAGCCGCTGCTGAAGATCGTGCTGGTGGTGGCAATCATCGCTGGCATCTATTTCCTCATCACAGACGGCTTGCCTGACTTCGTCTCTGACATTCTGGCGCAAGTTTCACTGCCGCTCACCTATTCCGCAGGCTGACATGGCTTCCTAAGTATCTTGCGTACCGTTCAAACCTTCTGTGAGACACTCGCCGGATGCCTATTTTGAACCATACCAAAACCTTCATGCTACTGGCCGCGATGACAGCGCTATTCGGCGGCGTTGGTTATCTCGTTGGCGGTGTCACCGGCATGATGATCGCTTTCGTGATCGCCATAGGCCTGAATGTTTTCAGCTATTGGAATTCCGACAGTATCGTTCTCAAAGCCTACCGCGCCAAACCCGCCGCAGACTTTCAGAACAACACCAAAGTCTCTGCCTATCTGGCGGATACGCGCAAACTCGCAGAGCGCGCAGAGCTACCAGAGCCAAAAATCTATATCATCGAGATGGACCAGCCGAATGCTTTCGCTACTGGCCGAAACCCCGACAATGCAGCCGTGGTCGCAACAACCGGTCTCCTCAACATGCTCGACCGTGATGAGGTCGCCGGTGTCATGGCACACGAACTGGCGCACATCAAAAACCGTGACACCCTGACCATGACCGTCACGGCGACGATTGCCGGTGCGATTGGTCTTCTTGCGAATTTCGCTCTCTTCTTCGGCGGTGGTCGCGACCGCGGCGGTCTGATCGCCAGCCTCGCGATTGCGTTTCTTGCGCCAGTCGCGGCCAGTATTGTTCAGATGGCAATCAGTCGGGCACGAGAATACGAAGCCGACAAAAGCGGCGCTGAAATTCTTGGAGACCCGGAGCCGCTTGCGCGGGCGCTGGCCAAGATTTCCGGCAAGGCCGAGCTGATGCCCGACCGCACCACCGAAGCAAACCAGTCCATGGCGCATATGTTCATTGTGAACCCGCTCGCAGGCCAGAAAGGCGATAACCTGTTCTCGACTCACCCTGCTACACAGAACCGGATCGAAGCTCTGATGTCGATCAAGGGTATGGGCGCCGGAGCGTTTCAGCCTGCTCGGAGTTCGCCTGAGCCGAGGCCTGATGATGGACAGGTCTCACCATGGGTAGCGGCAAGGCGCAAAGGCAAGCGGAGTTCCGGGCCCTGGGGCTAGCCTCTGGCTACTAGGCAGAAGGACGTTCAGCTGAGTTTCCTATGGAACGTGAGGCGTTCGGGAGCGGTTCATCTTGGGTGTGACACCCTCTTCGAAAGGAGACTTTCTATGATGAAACGCACTCTTATGGCGTCTTTCGCTCTTGGTGCCGTCAGCTTTGTATCCCAGCCTGCTATGGCGCAGTCCGGTGATGAGTTGCTCGGCGGACCTGTGGTCACCCAGCCTGCACAGCAAGACCCACGCGGATATGAGGCGCGTGGCTACAATCCATATGATCTGCGCGACACAGATCAGGCGTATCAGTCGCCGCGCGATATGACCGGCTATGAATATTATCCACCCCAGCCGTCTCAGTATGGCTCGCGGGACGGTGAGTGGCGCCGCTATGACAATCAACGCGTTTATCCTGAGCGCGGGTATGATGGTTACGGCTATCGCGAAGAAACCCGGCAGGATCACTGGGAGAACCGCCAGACCGCGGGTCTGAACGCGGCAGAAGCTCGTCGGCAGGAAGGTTTTATCCGCTTTCAGCAAAACGTTGAACGTCGTGCGGCCCAGCGCGACTATGAATACCAGATGGAGCGGGCTGCGTGGGAACGCGAGCAGGCGAACAATTACCAGCGCCAGCGTTATGGAAACCGTGGCTGGTAAAACCTCTTGATTTAATCAGAACAAGCCTTCGCGACATCCGTTGCGAAGGCTTCGTTTATCTGGGGCTCTTCGACCGCAAGATAGCTGAATTCGCGGCCCGGCTTTCCGGCTAGCATCGTCATTGCCGCTACGCGTCCCATACCCAGAAACCGGGTATCTGGCAGCTCAGTTGAGATTGGATCCGCATAGGCTTCATCTGCTGTGACAATATCCCAGCCATCCGCTTCCAGCGCTTCCACAAGATCTGTCACGAAATGGGCCGCAATATCATTTTCGTGCAGCAGTAGGACCTGTGCGGGGACATCATCCAGATAGGTGCGGGCGGCTTCATCATAGAAGTTGGCGGCATCGACCAGCATGCTGGTGTAGAGCTCGCCAAGCGCTGCCATGCATACAGGTTGGCCCTCTTTCAATGCGGTCTGGAACAGGCCGTCGAGATGCCAGTCATAGGTGTCGACCGTGACATAGGCTGAAAACAGACCGCGTTCGGCAAGGCCTTCGCGGACCGCATCGCGCTTTTCCAGATCAGGAGCTTCATTCAGGTAGGGGAACCGAAACCATGTGCGCCGATTCTCGAACACCTGAAGGATCGTCTCCGCCAGGTCGATTTCATCTAGATAGTCTTCGACAGACACATCCCGAAGCCAGGGGTGCGTATGAGTGTGATTGGCGATGACATGTCCCGCAGCCGCGTAACGCTGGACCCTGGCGAGACGCCCGGGTGAATTAACGTTTGAGGTCATCACGAAGAACGCAGCCTGATCGACACCGGCTGCTTCGAGACCGGAAAGCAGCATCGCGGCGCGATCGTCGCCCGTCATAGCGGTATCTGCTCGCGGCGCATCATCATATGTGAGCGCAATGCGCTTGGAGGTATCAGCATGTGCCGAGAGCCCTGCGAGGCAAGCTGCAGAGATCAGCGCGAACGCATGAAATTTGCGGCGGCACAGGTTCATTCCAGGCTCCTGCTTCGAAAGCGCAGGAGGCTATGTGCAGCCGGGAAAATCCACAATCCCTTTCTGGCGCGAGGCCGCCAGAAGTCTTCGTGGATTCCGCGTCATGATCTATCTGGCGATATCTGAGGCGTCGGTGAGTGGCGCTGGCTGCGCATAGGCTGCGCCAGTACCGAAGTAACCGGCGGCGATTCCGAATGCAAAAGTCGCTGTCACAACAGCCAGATTGATCAGTCTTCTTGTCATGGCTCATGCCTCCTTCTGGAGGACATAACTATCTTTGTACGGACTGGTTCCCTTCATGCTTTTGGCCGCAGATGGGCGAGTAAAATTCCCTCTTGCCAAGCGCATCTTGCCAGCATATCTGGCGCGGCCGCGGACCGATGCGATTATCAAAACCGCGCGGCGGAGCCATGCTCAGAAAGATGAGCGAACAGGGCTATGACTGCGTGTCATGCGGTGCCTGCTGTTTCAGCCGGAACCCGAATTATCTCGTTCTTCTTCCATGGGATATTAGCCGGACATTGCCTGCCGATAGCGTGTTCAGTGCAAACGGCCAGAGCTATGTTCGCTTTGACTGCGGGTATTGTGTCCATCTGGACCTTTCCGAGGGCAGAGCGGTGTGCGGCGTTTATGAGGACCGCCCTGAGGCCTGCAGGGCATTTCGGGCAGGCAGTTTCGAGTGCATCAAGGCGAGGCGTGCCAACGGCATAATGGGAGAGAAGGTGAGGGTGCCAGTCGCCCCGTTACCAGTCTCTGTCATGTTCGATCAGCTGGAAGATACCGCTCAGTTATTCCCCACAATGGATGGGTCTGTATCGTCGCCGTCTGCGGGATCGTCCTGATCATGGACCAGCGGGAGCGGGTCGAAACCAAATGATTGATCACAGGCCGCAACAGCATCAGCCAGTTGAGCGCGCGTCCGCTTTCCAGCGTTGACCTGCGCCAGGATGATTTCCGCGTCGGCTCTGGCTTTGTCAGCTTTTTCCAACTGAGCCTGAGACTGTTCTGCGGGCGTGTTGTTCCGAATGATCTCGGTCGCGCGACTATGAAGGGTGTCGCGTGTCTGGTTTTCGTGAGGACCGGCGAGGTTTCCGAGTGCCGTATAATAACTCACGCATTCCAGGGCGGGCATGGCGACAACTGCGCCCGGCGTATCCGCATGCTGATTCTGGGCGACGGCAGGTCCACATAGGAAGGAAAGCCCTGCGATCAGACCTGGAACAGTTCGCTGAAGTGATGTGCGGGTCATTACTCCCTCCCTTATGGCCAGCCTGTTTGTCTGTCTGGCTTCTTGAAACAATCCGTACATTGATGACGAGATGTCAGTAGAGAATGCATGGCGCGCCAGGAAGTTGCGTTTGGCAAGGCGTGCAGAAGTTTCTGACTGATCTGGCTTTCCAACGCGGCAAAGATTTGAAACCTTAGCGCCGAACGGTTCAAGGGAGTGCTCCATGCGGTTTGTTTCAGCAATTTCGGCTCTGGCAATGATGGGCGCGATGGGCGCTGCCAGCGCGCAGACGGCGCCGCCCGCAGAATTCCTCCAGACACATGATATGGTCGAGGCCGTCTCGGCGGACAGAATTCAGGCGGATATTGAGAAGCTCGTCAGCTTTGGAACGCGCCACACTCTGTCCGAGACCGAGAGCGATACACGCGGCATTGGCGCTGCGCGGCGCTGGATTAAGGACGAGTTCAATCGGATTTCTGAAGGCTGCGCAGTGCCGCTTGAGGTGATTACGGTATCGAGCATGGCTGGCGGGTTCGGGCGTATTCCGGAACCTGTCGAAGTGGTCAATGTGCTGGCCATTCAGCGCGGCAGCCTCGACCCGGATCGTGTGGTGATCATGTCTGGCGACATTGATAGCCGTGTCTCGGATGTCATGAATTCGACCGATGACTCACCTGGCGCAAATGACAATGCCTCAGGCATGGCCGGCACGATCGAGGCCGCCCGGGTGCTCTGCCAGCACGAATTTGCCGGAACGATCATCTATGCGGGCCTGTCGGGTGAGGAGCAGGGCCTGTTCGGCGGCGAGATTGTTGCGGATTACGCTCTGGAGCAGGGCTGGCGTGTGAAAGCTGTTCTGAACAACGATATGATCGGCAATATTGAGGGCGTGGACGGTATTATTGATAATGCAACAGCCCGGGTTTTCTCCGAGGCGACATGGAGCAATGAAACCTCTGCCGAAGCGCGCGACCGGCGGTTCCGGGGCGGTGAGGTGGACGGCGCGTCGCGAAACCTGGCGCGCTATGTCGACAAAATGGCCGACATGTATCTGTCAGACCTAGATGTGATGATGGTCTATCGTCTCGATCGCTTCCGCCGTGGCGGCCACCATCGCCCCTTCACCGAAAAGCGCATTCCGGGTGTCCGGATCATGGAAACCCATGAGAATTATAATCGCCAGCACCAGGACATCCGCACGGAAGATGGCGTTGAATATGGCGATGTTCTGTCTGGCGTCGACTTCAATTACGCCCGTAAGCTGACAGCGCTTAATGTGGCGACGCTGGCCAATATGGCTGCCGCGCCACCATTCCCGGCAGGAGTTGAGATCGCGGGAGCGGTTCAGCCCGACACGACGCTCAGCTGGCAGGTGCCAGAAGGCGAGATGGCTGAAAACCTGGCGGGCTATAAGGTTTACTGGCGCCTGACAGCAGAGCCGCAATGGCAGTGGTCACGCTTCGTTGGCAAAACTGATAGCCATGTGCTCGAAGGTCTTGTGGTCGATAACTACTTCTTCGGCGTGGCGTCTGTTTCGACAGATGGTGCTGAGAGCCCGGTCGTGTTTCCTGGCTCTGCTGGCAGTTTTGGAAGCTACGAGCCGCGCGAGCTCGTTGAAGGTGATGAAGAGGCCGAGACAGAATAGGTCTGCCTCGCGAGCTCGGCTCATGGCATGGGGATCGGCACTGTGCTGACTGGCGCGTCTGTCCGGATCAGCCATTTGCCGTCCCGTTCCACCCAGTGGACGAGATAATGCCCTTCATCGTGAAAAGCCGGGATAGGTGAGCCCTCGACCGTTGGTGTGAAATCGAGCGTAAACGCGCCGCGCTCGACAGCCGATGTGCCGCATACATGGACGTCCAGCGCTTCAAGATTGAACTGCATTGTGCCGAACTGCGTCATCTGGGTGAAGGCGTCGAAGATTTCCTCCCGGCCTTTGCTGACCGGGCTATTGGGCGGCATGGACCAGGCATCTTCGGTAAACAGGCTGGTATAGGTTTCAAAATCGCCTTCGGCGACGGCCGCCTGAGCGGTCGCATTGGCCTGTTCAATGGCCTGAAAGGCGGCTTCGGCGTCAGTTTCTGGTGAACAGGCGGCGATGTTGGCCGCGAAAAGAACAGCTGCAAGTGATGACATAGCGTCCCCCATGTTTGGGGGAGGAGTGTCTCAGCACTCAAGCTTTTGCGCAAGATGGGCTGTGTTCACGCGCCATGGCGCATTAGCAGCTTTAAATCACGCTAGGCCGCAGCGGCAGCTTTCTTCGCAGCTTTCTTTGCCGGATCAATCCGAGAGTCCTGCGTGAATGCCTTTTGCAGAGCCTGTGGATCAATCTCGATCATCCGTTCTTCGGCATGGCCGTTTGTGCCCGCCTTCACAACAAGCTGGGTTGCAATCGTGCGATAGCTTCGGTGAGCAGGCTCATTGAGCGATTCAATCACCGTCTGGATGATGTATTCGCCAGGCGGGAAGGTTTCTTCAATGCCATCCAGGGTGAAGGGGCGGCGAAACGTGACCGGTCGGTCGTTGGTATGTGTGTACATAAAATAGCCTGTCAGTCTGAAGAAATATGAATGCGCCCATGCGAACCGCTGCGATCAGAAGAGGCTGAGCGTCGCGCGGATTCTGGTTTTGGTGGGCATGGTTGGCGTGCCGGTTTTTTGCGAAGGCACGCTGGTGTGGGGAACCACATCGTCGACCGCTGGTTTGCGATCCATACTGTCTTTGTTTCGGGTTTTTCTTATTGATGTCTGAAACATTATTTAGTCTTTCAAAAGTGCAGAAAATAAACTGCCCTTCTGATATAGTGTTTATTTTAGCGAAAACATCACCAACTCCAGTTTATTTCCCGATCCGGTCACGAAGCGCGTGCAACTCCGGTCGCCTTATCAGGACACCGTATCCAATACCCCTACAAAAAATGTCATAATTAGCGTATAGTCTGGTCAATGTCGAATATTCATGGACCGGGAGGGGCGTTCTCATGTTTCTGCGTTCTGCAATTCTGCCAGCGCTTTTTGTCACGCTGTCGGCGTGCGATATGTCGCCGGATTCAGCTTATGGCTTCCGCCTGCCAGAGGGCGATGCGGAAGTTGGCAAGGCCGTCTTCGAGGAAAAGCAATGCGCGACATGCCATATCATCGGCGCGTTTCCGGAGCTGCGTGACAACATGACAGACCCGGAAATGAATGTCGCAATTGGCGGCCTCCAGACCCGGATTGCCACCCATGGCGAGCTTGTCTCTGCGGTGATCAACCCCAGCCACAAGATTGCGCGCGGCTATAAACGCGAACCCTATGTCGAAGACGGCCAGTCTGCGATGCGCACCGTGAATGAACAGCTCACAGTTGCCGAACTGATCGACCTGGTCGCCTTTCTTCAGGACCAGTACGAAGAATTTCCCGACTATTGATCTGCGAGTCTTCCTGAGCGAGTGACACCTGTTCAACATGCAGAATGTGCCTGAGCTCCGAAGCCACGGACTTCGCTAAACACTCCTTCTCTTTCCAGGAGGTTTTGTGCGAAGATAAAACTCCTGTAACGTCCTCCTTGTCGTCGTGCAGATTTCTGTACGACCCGCTGCGGCGAAGTTGACTCAAACTCCGGCATTTGGAGACTCGCGCCGTGGGCGAAGAACATGTGGCCAAAGAGACCTGGCGTGTCTCGCCAGACCCGATGTGCATTCTGAGTAAAGAAGGCACCTTCATCGCGGTCAATCCGGCGTTTCCGCGAATCCTTGGCTGGACCGCCGAAGAGATGACCGGCGCACCCTATCTGGACTTTCTTCATCCTGATGACATGGAGCGCTCGCTTGCGGCTTTCGAACAAGTGACCGCCGGACAGCCGGTGTTGCGGTTTGAAAACAGGTATCGAACCAAGGCCGGGGATTATCGCTGGTTTTCCTGGGTAGCGGTGCCCGAAGACGAGCGCATCTACTGCACCATTCGCGATATGACGGATGACAAGGCGCGTGAAGAACTGATCGTCGCTCAGCGGCAGGAAGCCGAGCTGCGCGAGCAGTTTCTTGCCATACTTGGACATGATCTGCGAAACCCGCTGAGTGCGTTTTCGGCCGGCGTGAGACTGCTTCAGCGTGAAGACCAGAGTGAGCGGGCACAGCGTGTTCTGGTAGGCATGCGGGAAAGCTCTCTGAGAATGGCTGAGCTGGTCGCCAATATGATGGATTTCGCGCGGGTCAGGCTGGGCGATGGCATTGGACTGAACATTCAGCACCATGACGATCTCGACGATCAGATCGGGCAAGTCATTGATGAGATTGATATGGCCTTTCCTCATCTGCAAATTGATCTGACAACCGATCTTCCAGAACGGGTCAAATGCGACGCATCGCGATTGATGCAGGTCTTATCGAACCTCCTCGGCAACGCCGTCACCCATGGCGCATCAGGAGAGCCGATCCGGGTTTCTGCCGTTTATGCGGACGGCGAGCTGCGCATTGCCGTAAGAAACGCTGGCGAGCCCATCCCCGATGATGTGAAGTCCAATCTGTTCCAACCCTTCCTGAAGGGGGAGCCGCATTCCAGCCCGCAAGGGCTTGGTTTGGGGCTGTATATTTCGTCTCAGATCGTGGAAGCGCATGGCGGGCAAATCGAGGTGGCATCCTCGCCTGAAGAAACCCGTTTCGAGGTGCAGATCCCGGCCTAGACCGGGTGGGCAGGTGATCGCCATGCGTCGGTATGCGCGCCTCAGAATCTGAGGGCGTCCTCTGAACCTTTAAAGTGCTTGGATACTTGGCGGGACGGGCGCTTCCTGGCAGATCCTCGGCTCTACAGCCGGGACAGAAGCTCGGCTTTTTTCGTGTTGAACTCGTCTTCCGTCAGAATGCCTTTCTGATGCAGATCAGCGAGTTTCTCGATCAATGAAAAAATCTCGTCCGTCTTTGCGGCAGGTTGTGAACCTGTGTCTGGCATGGCGGCTTCAGACGCCTGCGCCGGGCGGGCTTCAGATGACCGCTGGTCAGACGTATCAGAGGTCGTGGCGGGCTTTTCAGCTTCACCGGAGGCGGCGCGCGTCTCAACCTTAGGCAAGTCTGAGCACAGCAGATTTCCATACTGGCTGGTGAAGACCAGAGACTGTCCGCTGCCCTGTTGTTGGGAGACGCCGGAGATTTGATGATCGCCCGTGTCATAAACGGTAATCTCGCCGTTCACATCCAGCGCCAGGCGGCGCTTGGCCGGGAAAAAGGCGTAGCGCATATTGTTTTGCGAGCCAGATGATGATGGCGAACCGAGCTCACCCGGCCAGCTTGTATTCGTGCCCATGCTCATCATCGACCCGAAACCGCTGCCCTGAGACTGGCTCTGCGAGTTCGATGGCATGGGGCTCATCTCAGTGGGTTCGAAAATCTGACGGTCTGAGAGGGCATTCGAAATATCAGTGCAGAGATTGCTGACCAGCGCTTTCAGATTGTTGTTGAACATATCGCCGACCATGGTCATCCCGCCATAGGACCATTGCCCCATGCCGCCGAGTTCCGGATGGGAAAACTGAGCCTGCGATCCGCGGCCATTATTAACCGCGATAAGCAGTGTTTTCACCGCATCTTCGCTGACGCCATAGCGTTGGGTTAGCGTGGTGACGAGTTGCTGGCCATCTGAGGTGAGCTTTACCATATGAGGTCTCTGTGAACCGGGGCGTCGGATTGACTTTCTTTCGCGTCGTTATCACGGGGCCGCACGCGCTGCCAGCGAATGCTGCAGGGGGGCGAACTCTCTTAAGCGTCATGGCAGGGCTTGTCCCTGCCATCCATCTCCCGCTGTATCGGCATTCAAAATATCCCGCCGCACCCACGAACCCCGCAAACTTATCCAATGCGGCGCAGTCCGCCCGTACACTCAGGTCATGAACAACCCTCGGCTGCCAGACCTTAGAACCCAAACCGCCTTCATTCACGGGCTGGTCTGTGCGTATCTGTCCAGGCTGTGTCTCCATCTCGCCACGCAGAACCAGACGGGCAGGCGCCTGTCATCTTCAGAGCTCGCTCCCCTGATCAGCGCTGGCACAGGGTGCGCCCTGCCGACCGAGTTCATTCACATGCTTGGAGACGCCTCACGTGACGGTGCAGTGCACTTCGGCCTCGAGCCGGCCGATGAGCTGTCGGCGCAGCTCGCCCACGTACTTCGTGATTTCGAAAACGCGGAGGCGCTTTCAGACTTTATTGCCCGCCTATGGGCATTTTGGCTTGCGCCTGAACCTGAGGGCGAAAAATCTCGCATTAGCCGTCAAACCAGCATTCGCACGTCTCAACCTTGCTGCGCGAACCTCAGCGACCGTCCTGTGAATCCGTCTGTGAACGGCGCTTTCACCTCAGGCGTCCCGCCACCGCTCTGGCCACCGCCTTTCGAACCGGCAATTCGCTGCCGCACGGCCTCTCCGCAGGTCATGCGGCCACCGCCGGTCCAGTCAGACGCGCTTTCCCCGCCCTACTGAAATCTCGAAACATCATCACTTGCGCGGTAGAGACACCTCTGCGGCGTCACCGGCGCATCTGGCGTTGCGATGCTTCGCATTGGAGTTCGGACCTCCCAACCGCCGATACCTGCGAAGGCTGGTATCCACGCCTCATTCGAAACGGAGTTTCGCGATCGTTGCGTGATGGCAGTTGTGCTCGATTGCAGGGACTTTTTTGGGGGTGGTTCTCAAGAACGAGGAGACAGGATGGCTATTTCCGGCGTGCAGCGTTGCCATGGCTCTTCACTGAACGATCCCGAATTAAACCTGCCGTGGCGCATGAGAAAACGGTCATTGAAGAAAGACCAGTAGGCATTTTCTAAAAACCCCGGAATTTCGCTGTCCGACGCATCAACCCAGTGAAGTCCGAAATTAGCGGTTCGGCCTGGGCATTCGTTTGAAAAGCGACGCTTCCAAATTGTGGATTTGGTAGACTTGAAGTCCCAGTTTTCCAAGTCTGTGATCGGAACAAGTTTGGGCCGGTCCGTCTCACAGGAAACCGCATAAAGGCAAGCATAGGCGTTTCCGAGACTTGAGTAGTTCGGACCGTCATACCGCCATCGAAAGCTCTCGACGCCCGATACGAGTTCAGCTTTCGAAAGGGTGAACCAATTGAAGGCCGTGACGCCGTAGGGCAGCGCGATACCTAAGATAAAGAGGCCTGGAATAGCTGCGATTGCGATGCCAAATTTCCAAAGGACGGGATGGGGCATTGTGGCGCATTCCATTAGACAGTTTCGACCATTTGGCGTGCCAATAATGGCAAATTTGAGTGGATGAACTCTTTATCCGTGGTGCACGCAGGCTTGCGGTTCAATGATCAGGGTAAAGGGGCCGATCCCGACCTATCCGATTCTGTCCGTTCCGCGTGTCCCTCGACTTTTCCATCAGTCACCGCTCACGAACCGATCGAAATTGCACTCACTTGCGCGGCAGAGACCCCTCTGCGGCGATAATGGCGAATTGTTGGATGACAACAAGAAGCTACTCGGTTATTCGCTTCCTATGAAAACGCTGGTTTGCCTCTGTTGCTGTTGAACTAATTCAAGTGTTCCATTTTTTGGACGCGTGCCAAATCGCTTTATTCCGTTTTCACAAATCCCAGCTATAAGCCCCCACCATGATACTTCGCATTTATGACACTCTGACGCGCGAGAAGCGCGAGTTTGAACCGCAGGACCCGAACCGCGTGACGCTGTATGTGTGCGGGCCGACGGTTTATAACTATGCCCATATTGGCAATGCGCGCCCGCCCGTGGTGTTCGACACTCTGCGTCGGCTCTTGAAGGATATGTATGGCCGCAGCTCAGTCGTCTATGCGCGCAATATCACGGACGTCGAAGACAAGATCATCGCCGCCTCGAAAGAGACCGGCGCCAGCATTGCCGACATCACGAAGAAATTTGCTGATATCTACAATGAAGATATGGCGAGCCTGAATGTGCTGGCGCCGGACATTGAGCCCTGGGCGACGAACCATATCGAGGGCATGATCACCATTGGTCAGAGCCTGGAGCGCAAAGGCTATGCCTATGTGACCAAGGACGGGCTCTATTTTCAGGTCGACCAGATGGCCGACTATGGAAAGCTGTCCGGGCGCAAGCAGGAAGACAATGAAGCCGGCGCGCGCGTGGCCGTGGATGAAGGCAAGCGAAACCCGTCAGACTTTGCCATCTGGAAGTTTGCCAAAGAGGGCGAGCCGGAAGAGGCAATCTGGGACAGCCCCTGGGGCAGGGGTCGTCCGGGCTGGCATATTGAATGCTCGGCCATGATCAAGGCAGAGCTGGGCGATACGATCGACATTCATGGCGGCGGCATCGACCTTCAATTTCCGCACCATGAAAACGAGATCGCGCAGTCAGAATGCGCGCATGGCGAGACGCTCGCCAATTACTGGATGCATAACGGTTTTCTCGACATGGATGGCGAGAAAATGTCCAAGTCTCTGGGCAATGTGAAGCTGGTGCATGAGCTGGTGAAGGAGTGGCCGGGCGAAGTGCTGCGTTATGCGCTGCTCTCTGGCCATTACCGCGCGCCGCTCGACTGGACGCGGAGCCTGCTGGAGCAGTCCAAGACCACGCTGGACCGGATTTATGGCGCGTATCGCCGGGTCTGGGGCGATGGTAAGGTGAAAGCGGATAACCGCCATGGCGTCCGCGAAAAACTGATGGATGATCTCAACACGCCACTGGCTCTGGCCGAGCTGAATGCGCTTGCCGGTGAGGCGAACAAGGCGGCCGATGAGAAGAATGAAGCGGCCATGGAAACCGTGCGCAACATGATGTTCGATGCGGGGCAGGTGTTAGGGCTGCTCTCCAGGACGCCTGCCGAATGGGAGCATGGCGGCAATAGTGATGACAATGCGCGGATCGACGCGATGGTTCAGGCGCGACTCGATGCGCGTAAGAATAAAGACTGGGCCGAAGCCGACCGTATTCGCGATGAGCTGAAAGCCGAGGGCATTGAGATCATGGATGGTGCCGGCGGCGCGACTTGGAGAAGAGTTTAGGTTTTTCTCTCACGCGGTTTTCGCTGCGCTCAATCGCTCCGAGGGGCGGGTGTCTCTTTTTGTGTTTGTTCTCGCGAACCTGCGGTCCGCATAGAACGCGCTCAAGGCTGCTACGCCTTCGCTTTGCTCGTAAGCTTGTTTCGTTTGACCACCGGCTTCGCAGCTGACGCTGCTTTCGCGATGGGTCGAGCTCAAGGCTGATACACTACGGCCAGTGGGTGCTGATTCTGATGCTCGGTGCTGTTCCTCGCCTTTGGTTCCGAGCGGCCGGGGCTTCGCGATGGGTCATGTTCAGGGCTGCGCCCGCTTCCCCCGGCATGTTCGTCCGGAGGAAGCGATAAGCGCTAGCTGGCATGAGCGAGCCTGTAGTCAATTTCGATCTTGATGCCATTCGGACAGGTCAACGTTGCCGTATCGGAATAGGTTTTCGATCTGTCCGTCCACCATGGCGCACCGGAGGGGAATTCCTTCAACACGCCCGCGCATTTGTCGTTATTGGCGCGCAGGCGATCCTTCTCGCTAACCGAAATATCGAACTCTATGCTGAAGGGCGCACTGCCGGATTTGACACTCGGCGGCAATTTGTAGCTCCAAACCTGATGCTGCCTGCCGGATGGCGGCGCTACCCCAAGGCTTGGCCCGCGAAACCGCGTGTTCTGAGTTGTCCGATGGAAGAGCGTGCGGCTTTTACCTGTGTTGTCGGGGATGGCACTGTTTCCCGCTTTGGCGTCAACATAGATCGCGCCTGCGAATTCGGTGTTGCGTTCCAGTCCACCCGATTGGCTCATATCATAGTCCGTGACGGTCAGGCGGATTGTATCCGGCGAGCTGACGCGGTTCGACACCGGGCGTAGCGTCTCGCCGCCCGTGCCCGGCAATGTGGTGGCCGCCGATGCCCGCCGCGCTGCGCCTTCAAACGTCATCCAGTAATAATCCTCTTCGGTCATACGTGAGGGGAAAACGGCTTTTGGACCGAGCGAATTCGGATCGGGCAATTGCGGCTGGGCGGTCATGGTCTGCTGGCCAGCCCAGAGACCATCGCGACTGGAATTGGTCGGTTTTGCGCGCCATTTCCAATTGCCCAGCACCCGACCATTCACCAGCTTCATCTCGAACATGCCCCATTTTGTGTAGGAATGGGTGAGGCCGGTGGAGCTATCGACCATGTTGAACATGCCGCGCAGGTCATTGCCATTGGCATGGCCGAGCAAGACGACATTGCTGCCCTTGCGGCCCCAGACCCAATCGCCCGCCTGCCGGAGATAGACGGTCTGATTGTCGATCCGGTAAGTGCCTGTCCAGGTACCCCGCTGGCTGGAGTTGAGGTCCGGGAAGTCCTTGTCGAGCGGCGTGCCATTCGAGCCAGGCACCCTGATCATCGGCCAGGCCGAATTCGGTGAAGTGCGATAGCTGACCCAGTTCAGCTCCTGCTGGGAGGCGAGTGGCACCCAGTTCATGCTGGCTGTCGTTCCCGGGCGGGCAAACGGGCTGCCGGTATGGGTGAGGGTGGGGCGCGAGTTGGAAATGCGGTCGGCCACCCAGTCGGCGCGCACCGAAGCGCGCGAAGTGTCTGGTACGCCGCCCCATTTTGACCGGCCAACCATGAAGCCGCCAGACTTATAGAATTCGACAAAGCCATATCTTTGCTGGACGCCTGTGACCGGCACGCTACCGGATGCGTCTGTGAGGGTGAAGTTTGCGCGGAGCGTCTTACCCTTCACCTTGCCCCAGATAATGCCTTTATCGCCAAGATCGCCCTGAACCGTGTCGCCATTCTGGACGAGGCGCAGCTCACCCCAGGGCGAAGACGTGATCCAGGTGCCTTCAAAATGTTCAGTCTGAGCCGTTGCGCTGAGCCCTCCAAGAGCCATCAAAGCCATGCAGCTTAAGACGAGCCGCTTCAATTTATCCGCAAACATATCTGTCTCCCATTCACAGGGCGCGATGGACCGCAGACTGCAGTTCGACGCGCGCTCAGTCAGGAGAACGGGGCATTTATGGAAAACAGGACATTTGCTGCCAGTTTCGACGTGTCTGCTCGGTTAAAATATTGGGCGAGATCAAACTGGGGTTTGGAAACAGGTCACCAAAAAAGCCAGCTGTCTGCTGGGTATACAGACATGCTGGCTCTCACGAACCGGAGGGGTTCGTCGGGGCAAAACTTAAATGGTGAGGATCAGTTCAGTCGCGAATGGAACACATATCCAAGCAGGGACCAGATACCGAGGCTTGCGCCAATCATGAACAGGGCCGTTGCACGATCAGACCAGGTAACATCCTGATCAGGAGCCGGCGGGGCCGTTTCCACATTGTGAGCACCTGACAGCGTCATATCGCTCATAATTTTCCTCCACATGGTTTTATATTTTGAATTCATATTAACCCATTTTCGCCCGCTTCACAAATGCGTCATTCTGCGCTCGCTTTTCCGTGAGGCAGAATATTCGTTATGCCCTGAAGGCATTCAGGAAATTCTGAGGTTATGAAATCAATGATTTTTCCGCGGGTGCCCGAAATGAGGGCGTTGTGTGTTCTCGCACTCTGAGGCAGATTCGTGTGAGCGCCGGTCAGCGGCAATGGGGAGATCCGAATATGAAACACGTGCTTCGCTGGATGACATCAGCCTTGTTGGGTCTCGCCGTGATGGCATGTGCGGCACCTGATTTCAGCTCCGCGTCTGCAGGGCCTGTCACGGTCTATGTCGTCCGCCACGCAGAGAAAGCGTCCGCCGATATGGCCGGAGACAAGGGCCCGGACCTGACCGCCCAGGGCAAAGCACGCGCAGAGCGGCTGGCTGATCTTCTGAAAGACGAAGCCGTAAGCAGTGTCTGGTCGACCGATACCGCGCGGACACGCCAGACAGCCTCTCCAACGGCGGACCAGCATGGGCTCGAGATTGCGATTTACGATCCCGGTGCACCAGATGCGCTTGCCGAGGCGGTTAAAGTGGAGCGGGGTGTGGTTCTCGTGGTTGGCCATTCCAATACGATTGCGGGAATCGCATCTGCCCTGACAGGCCGGGATGAGGGAGGAGACCTGAGCGAGGCTGACTATGAGACGCTCTATCGTGTGGAGGTGAATTCGCGCGGTGAAGGCGTGGCATATGCGTTGAGCTATGACTCGCTTGAGCAGTCTCTCGCGGACTGAAGGCCAGTCGACCGTGCCAGCTGGGGCGGAAGGGCGCACGCAAACAGGTGATGGAAACGAAATGGACAGGGAGGCGTTGGCTATGCTTGATGACGCCTGTCTTCTTGCGCAGTGTTTCAGGGTGAATCACGGTCGCGGTTGCAGACTGAAAGAGCAGAATGAGCGCGACGAAAGCATCAACACTTAACGGCCTGTTTGATCAGCTCATCGCGCAGACAGAGGGTGAGACGGTGTCTGTGAGGGACCTGCTGGCAGTGGTTGGCGCGCGGTCTTATGGCCCGATCATCCTGCTGCTGGGCTTCATTGCCATCAGTCCGATCACCATTATTCCCGGCGCGACATGGATTGTGGCGCTGCTAACCCTGCTCATCACCGGGCAGATCGTTATCGGCATGCGGCGACCCTGGATCCCGAAAAAGCTGCTCGATTTCAGTTTCAAACGATCTTTGCTGGTGAACGGTACGTCTGCAGCGCGCAATTGGGCAGGCGTGTTCGACAGCGTATTGAAGCCGCGCCTGTCTTTCCTCACGCGCAAGCCATTCCTTCAGCTTGTTGCTCTGATGTGCATTGGCGCGGCTCTGATTACATTTCCGCTCGGCTTTGTGCCTTTTGGTCCGGTCTTGCCGGGCATGACGATTCTGGTTTTTGGTCTGGGCCTGATCGCGCGGGATGGTGTCGTCATTCTTCTGGCAAGCGCCAGTCTGATTGGCGCCATACTGGTTCTGATCAGGCTGATCGAGCGCACAAGCTTTTTCGGTTTGCTCTGAATATTGCGAGGCCGTTGGGCAAACGCCGACGGCCTTTAGGAAGGTTGCGTTAGCCAGAGCCTAGCGGAAAGGCGGTTCGTCAAAGGAGCGGAGCTTGCGAGAGTGCAGGGTCTCTCCGCCGTCTTCTGCGATCATTTCCAGCGTGCGGATACCAATCTGGATGTGCTCGCCAATCGCCCGATTGTAAAAGGCATTGGCCGCGCCCGGCAGTTTGATCTCACCATGGAGCGGCTTGTCGGACACGCAGAGAAGCACGCCATAAGGGACGCGGAAGCGATAGCCATTGGCGGCAATCGTCGCGCTTTCCATATCGATCGCGATGGCGCGTGACAGGTTGAACCGACGAGCAGAGGCTGTGTAGCGGAGCTCCCAGTTGCGATCATCGGTGGTGACGACGGTGCCGGTGCGCATACGCTGCTTCAGGGATTCCCCGGTCTCGCCTGTCACGTCTGCCGCCGCTTCCTGCAGGGCGACCTGCACCTCGGCGATCGGTGGCACCGGAATATCGGGCGGCAGAACATCATCCAGTACGTGATCGTCACGCAGATAGGCGTGAGCCAGAGCATAGTCGCCAATGCGTTGCGAGTGACGCAGGCCGCCGCAATGGCCGACCATGATCCAGCATTGTGGACGCAGGACAGCGAGGTGGTCTGTTATGGTTTTGGCGTTTGAGGGGCCAACGCCGATATTCACCATGGTAATGCCCTGACCATCCTTACGGCGCAGGTGATAGGCGGGCATCTGGTGACGCCGCCACGGCGCGGAACGAATTTTTTCCAGCGCATCCGGAGTATCTGCAAACACTTCGACATGACCGCAGGCCGAAAGGCTCTCATAAGGTCCGGGCTGTTTGATCCGCTCCACAGCCCATTCGGCGAAGGCGTCGATATAGCGGTGATAGTTGGTGAAGAGGAGATAGGTCTGGAAGTGCTCGAAGGGTGTGCCGGTATAGTGCTTCAGGCGCTGGAGCGAAAAGTCGGTGCGCGGCGCGTCGAACAGGGCGAGCGGCTTCTGGCCGTGAAGATCCAGAAACTCGCCATCGGCCACTTCATCGCCAATTTCGGGCAGTTCAGGGACTGGGAACCAGCGGGCGATTTCAGAGGTGCGCGAGATATCGAGATGCTCGGCTTCTTCAGCGTCCCAGACGTAGGGATAGGGAATTTCCGACTTGGAGCGGCGAACTTCCAGCTCGACATCATAGTCGCGGATCAGGGGTTCGAGTTGCTCACGCAGATACGGCTCGAAGAAGTGCGGCTGGGTGATGGTGGAGGTGTAGACACCGGGTTCGGAGAACTTGCCGAAGGAGCGGGAAATCTGCGGCACGCTGGCTGTGGGCTGATAGCGGACAATCAGCTCTGGATAGCAGAAGGCGCCGTCAGTGCGCGCATTGCGATCAGGGACTGTGCCGTGTTCGACAAAGGCGCGCAGGGCTGTTTTGAGGTTCGTGGTGGCCGTATCATACGACCGTTTTAGTTCATCAATAATATCATCTATCGTCATGTACGGCTCTTAATGATTTTGGTCGCCGAGTGCAATTCCCCATCCGGCATGGCTGATCTGACCTCTGTCCGAAAAACGCTGCGGTTTGATGACAGTGTTGATTGATGACTGACTGAGCCATGAGCGTATCTATGGTTTCAAGCAAATTCGGGCCTCTGCCTCTTGCCGATGGGTCAAAACCCCGTTTATTGCGCCTTGCGATGAAGCGTATTTTCTGAGGGGACATCAGGTGACAGTTACAGTTTCAGCCAGTCCGGAGCTTTCCGACAAGCTTGTCAAACTCTCTCTGGAAGCGGGTGTGGTGATCATGGAGGTCTATAATGCGGCTTCTGGCATCGACACCGAAACCAAAGGCGATGACTCGCCGGTCACGATTGCAGACCAGAAGGCCGAGGATCTGATCCTGAAAGGTCTTTCAGAGGCTGCACCAGGTGTTCCTGTGCTGGCTGAGGAATCGGTGGCTGCGGGGAATATCCCTGAGCTCGGGGACCAGTTCTTTCTGGTCGATCCGCTGGACGGCACCAAAGAGTTCATCAAGAAGGGCACAGACTTCACCGTCAATATCGCCCTGATCCTGCACGGTCGTCCGATTATGGGTGTGGTCTATGCACCAGCCCGCAATCATATCTGGGTGGCAGAGAGCACAACAGACGCCTGGGAAGCGGATGTGGCACCGGAGGGCGATCTACCACCGGCGAGTGCACGTACGCCGCTCAAGATCCGTGCCCTGCCAAGTGAGGGCGTCACCGCGGTTGCCTCCAAGAGCCACCGGACCCCCGAAACTGATGAATTCCTCGGCAGGTTCAATGTCGCTGAACTGGTGTCCATGGGCTCATCTTTGAAGTTCTGCATGATCGCTGCAGGGCAGGCCGACCTCTATCCGCGCCTTGGCCGAACCATGGAATGGGATACCGGTGCGGCCCATGCTGTGATCTCTGCGGCTGGTGGACGTGTCTTGACCCTTGACGGGAAAGACCTCACTTACGGAAAGAAAGATCGCGGGTATGATAATCCGCATTTCGTCGTATATGGCGACCTGGAGCCACCGGCAGCCTGAACCCAGCTAGGGCGGCTGCCAGTATTGTGATGAGTATCAAGGGCCTTTTGGTTTGAACACATATCTGGATTTCGAAAAGCCGCTCGCAGAGCTGGACCGTAAGATCGCTGAGCTGGAAAGCCTGTCCGCTTCAGAGGACGGGCCTCAGCTGAGTGATGAGATTTCCAAACTGCGGGACAAGTCGTCCAAGCAGCTGCATGATCTTTACAAGAATCTGGATGCCTGGCGGAAAACCCAGGTTGCGCGCCATCCTGAGCGCCCACATTTCAAAGACTATATCGCGAACGCCTTTGAAGATTTCGTGCCGCTGGCTGGTGACCGAACCTTTGGTGAAGATGAAGCGATTATTGGCGGTCTTGCACGTTTCCGTGGGCAGTCTGTCGTGGTCATGGGGCATGAAAAAGGTCGCACGACCGAGAACCGCATTCGACATAATTTCGGCATGGCCCACCCTGAAGGCTACCGAAAAGCCGTCCGTCTGATGGATATGGCTGAGCAGTTCGACCTTCCTGTCATCACCTTCGTGGATACAGCCGGTGCCTATCCCGGCAAGGCTGGCGAAGAACGCGGCCAGGCCGAAGCCATTGCACGCTCGACTGAGCGCTGCCTGACCCTGCCGACGCCTATGGTGTCTGTGATTGTGGGTGAGGGCGGCTCAGGCGGCGCAATTGGTATTGCGGCGGCGAACAAAGTTCTGATCCTTGAGCATTCCATCTATTCGGTGATCTCACCGGAAGGTTGCGCCTCTATTCTGTGGCGCGATTCAGCACGCGCCAAGGATGCGGCAGAGGCCATGAAGATCACGGCCCATGAGCTCCTCGCCAACAAGATTGTCGATGAAGTCATCACAGAGCCATTGGGCGGTGCACATCGCGATGTCGTCGGCACGGTGCGCACAGTTTGCGACGCTGTGGAGCGCCAGCTCGTGGCACTGGAAGGCCTGAGTCCTGCCGAGCTGAAGAAGCAGCGCAAGGAACGCTTCTACGCGATCGGTCGGGCCAACTGATCTGACATGACCTGTCCGTGTGAGTCCGGCCAGGATTACCAAGCCTGTTGCGGCCGGTTTCATTCTCGCTCTCACCAGCCTCTGACAGCTGAAGCGCTGATGCGGTCGCGCTATGCGGCCTATGCTTTACGCAAAATCGACTATCTCGTCGCAACGCACGACCCCGAGCGCCGCAGCGAGTTCGATCCGCTGAGTGCTGGTAAATGGGCCGCTGATGCCGACTGGAAACGCCTCGACATCCTGTCCACCAGAGCAGGCGGTGCGGCTGACGAGACCGGCAAAGTTGAGTTCACTGCCTGGTATGAGATGCAGGGCGAGCTGACCTGTCACCACGAGATTTCAGACTTTCGCCGTCTGGATGGCAGCTGGGTTTATGTCGATGGAACAGGCAAGCCGCCTGAGCAGGTCATGGCAGACTATGGCCGCAACGAGCCCTGCCCGTGTGGATCAGGTAAGAAATTCAAGAAGTGCCATGGCGGTTAAGCCACAGATTATCGCCTAGAGCGTTTCCAGCTCGCCACCCTTGGCGACTGCGCGCTGATATGCAGGACGTTCATGCAGGCGATCGAGCCATGCCATGACGTTTGGATAGGTCTTGTCGAGCCCCGCGCGGCCATGAGCCGCTTCCACTGGATAGCTCATCATAATGTCGGCGCCGGTTACCGTCTCGCCAGCAAACCAGGGTGTGCGGCCCAGCTCGTCATTCATGAATTCGTACATTCTGGTGAGTGAGGGGGTAAGATAAAGGTCCCGGATCTTGCCGGTGACAATGCTCGTAATCTTGTTGATCGGGAAAGGTGGGGTCGTTTCCATGCGTGACATGAAAAGACCGAGTACCAGCAGGTTCATCAGGCTGCCTTCAGAGGCGTGCATCCAGTAGTAATAGGATTGCCGTTGCGGTGTGCCAGCATCTGGCCGAAGCCCCGAATTAGGAAATTTATCGAGAAAGTGCTCAACGATTGCTCCGGTTTCAGCAAGGGTTTTGCTGCCGTCGGTAACAATCGGTGCTTTACCGAGTGGGTGAAGCTTCTGATAGTCTGGCGGTGCGAGGTTGGTCTTGGGATCACGCTTATAGGTCTTTACCTCATACTCAGTTCCGAGTTCCTCAAGAAGCCAGAGGATTCGCATGGAGCGTGAGTTTTCAAGATGGTGGACCGTGATCATGCATTCTCTCCGTCGATCTATACAAAGTAGACTGCCAGAGAATTAAGGAAAGACACGTTCAGAAATTTCGAATACGCGGGATATCAACGTTGACGCTGGCGACAATCAGAGGCTTCAGCGCGCATGATGCGAAAGACACCCCGGACCTTTTGATGAAAATAGATGGCGCATCCGCCGTCCGCCACCGTCGGGGACTCGACATAGCCCTCAATGGCCTGGATGCGCACCGGTGATGAAAAAGGTTCGCTGATGGCGGGTCGGGTTGCCATCCAGATGCCAAAGCCGGTTGCATCTCCTTCGCGTGCATCTTCTGGAGACACGCGGGTGAAATAAAGGGTGAGCTCATCATCGCTGAGCGCAGGACCGTATTCCAGATCACTGGTGTTGATGGCGTCGAAGATCTCATCCATTTGCTGGGTGCGATAGAAGTCGCCCCCCAAACCTTTCCGAGCCACAAAAAGGTTGGAGGATTTCATGCCGCCGCCGAAAAGGCTCCACTCATTCTCAACAACATAAAGACGGCGACCATCAGCGCTGACTTCGGCGTCGGTGTTGAGCCAAAGCGGATTATACCGTGAGACGTCTCCGGCGAGTTCGCGAATGCGGGTGATTTCTCCTCCGGATAAACGACCCTGCCAGAGCGTATTGCGCGAACTCTCATAATTCCTCGGAGAGACGAAATAGAAGTTTCCGTGTCGGTCCATGCTCGGCACGGTTTCAACATCTGGCGTGTTCACGTTCTCGAGCTTGCCGCGATATTCGAATTCATTGTCATGCAGGCGATAGGCGTGATGCAGGTCGGTCTCATCGCCAGGTTCATCGCGGCTGTTGAAGAAGAGCCATTGTCCATCGCGTGAGAGGAATGGCTCCATCGCATTGTCTTCATAGCCTGTGATGATGACAAGGCGTGGGATCTCAAAATCGTCCACATCCGCGCGGGCGGCTGTGGAGAAAACCAGGGAAACCAGACACATGAAAAAGAGACGCAGCATGTGATCAGCTTATCTTCTGAACAGGTTAAGGCGCGGCGAATATCGACCAGGAGATTGTTGCGTTTCGGTGCGTCGATGATGTGTTTCTGTGAATCTTTCAGAGCTCGGAGAGTTGTATCTGTGTACCGGCCAGATGGAAGCTGTCTTGAGTGGTTTCACACCCAAGCGCCCTGGCGCGCTGAAGACAGGCTGATGGGTCTTTCAACTTCAGCATGAAGCGTGTGACTTTGCTCTGAGACGCGGCAGAGAATGTCAGTTCGGCCTCGCACGTCTGCACAGCACCCTCCGCGCTCGGAGCGCTGCCAAACACTGCGGCCCATCGATCAGCGGTCTTTGCGGGTTCGGGGCACGTAATGTGTGCCCCGGCCAGTGCGCCGGGGACTGAATTCTCTTCCCAGTCCGGACCGCCCCAACGCCAGCTTTCTGGTGGTTTGGGTTGGTCGAAGGAGACGATCGCCCCGCCGATATCGGCAGGATGAAGATGGCTGGCAGAAATTTCGTCAAAATCCGAGTTCCAGACGCGGCGCAACCCCATGTCGTCGGCGCGTGCGCGCGTGACGCCAATCTCCGGCACCTGGAAGATGACCATATATCCGCCTTCACCGAACCGGTCGATAAAGCGGCGCGCCGGCGCCTCTTCCGTTGTGGGTACGATAACTTCCAGAAACTGGTCGCCAATTGCAAAGACCGCATTCTCAAGGCCAAACTCTCCGACGCCTGGGTCAGGATAGGGTTCCCCAAGCGCCAGTATATCTGCGAGGTGATCGGCGGCTTCCAGGGAATTGGCGGCAATCACGAGCTGGCGGAGTCTGAGGTCTTTCATGATCAATCTGGCTTTCCATCATTGTCGGAGAGAGACTTCTGTTACAGCCTGTCACCACGTGGTTTGGCGTGGGGCTCGCCCGAGGTTTGAACAATTTCGAACGCTTGGGGGTTACCGTCCATCGTTATGAGGGCGGTGAGATTGTTGCCGTGAACTGCGCCAGTATCAATTCCCATGGCGTTGGGAAAGGGCCTCGGGCCAGTCATAAAGGGTTCGTGGCCGAAGACGGCAAATCCGAACCGGCCATCATAAATCTCTGCCCAGAATGGATCGCTTTCGCCTTGGTCGCCAAGCTTGAGAAAGGCGCCAGTTTCCCGGTTTACAAAGCGCAGCCGGTAAACCTGCTCGAGCTTTTGTCGTGTGCGCCCCGAGGCTTTCTGAAATTGCTCCAATGGGGGCAGTTTGCTCATGAATGGCGGTATGCCCCCGTGTACGGCAATCATGTTGATGTCCGGCAGGTGCAGATACGGCAGCGATTTGTGCACAACCTCCCAGTCTGCCGGTTTGGCCTTCTGGTGGAAATCAGCAAGCGAGGGTGTGTCTTTCGCTTGGGCTGCTGCAATACCGGGGCGTTCTTTCAGATTGCGCTGATAGCGAATGTGCTTGTCTTCGTGATTGCCGCGTATCAGCGAAGTCTGAATGTCACGCCGCGACATGAGTGATCCGACCCGGCGTACAACGCCAAGCTGGTCAGGGCCTTTG
>CETS01057606.1_pt1 | contig 29493 bp, 29 predicted proteins | sample 356391 | NCBI WGS metagenome assembly CETS01 (sample SAMEA2622673, study PRJEB7988) | marine metagenome | isolation source: saline water (ENVO:00002010), including
GCTGAATTCGGTGAGGAAGGTTATTGGGAAGGCGGCCTGCGTCTCGGCTATAAGTCTGAGGCGGGATATGAAGCTGCCCTCTTCGCGCGCAACATCACCGATGTGGAAGTGCTTGAAGGCGCAATCGACTTCAACAACCTGACTGGCTTCGTCAACGAGCCACGCATTGTTGGCGTCGAGCTGAGCTGGGATTACTAACCCCGGTTTTACATCAGACAGATCAAAGCCCGCTCTTCAGAGCGGGCTTTTTTATGCCTCCTGCACCTCTTCCAGCCCAAGCGCGACAAGACAGGCCAGCGCGCACATCACGGCCATCACTGCCAGCACAACCACTGGTCCGGCGAAGGCTGCGAGCAGGCTGAACCCGCTCCCGGCCAGCAGGAGAATGCCTATGATCGTGTTGGACAGCGCCGTATAGGCTGCGCGCGTGTCCTGATCGGCCATGTCGACCAGATGCGTCGAACGCCCGAGCCGCACACCCTGATAGGCCAGCATCAGTGCGAACAGCAGCACCGGCAGAACGAAGCTCGTCGCAAGGAACCCAGCAAAACCAGCGCCTGCTGACACTCCCAGCGCCAGGCCACCCGCTAAACCGGAAAAGATCAGAACCTTACGGCTCGACCGGTCGGCCAGAAAGCCCCAGACCGTACTCGACACCAGAGAGGCCAGCGCGGACGCCAGAACCAGGAAGCCCAGTCCGCCATAGCTTTCTGCACTTTCACCTGTCGCTGCCGCAATCATGAAAGGGGGCGCAAGCGCCGTGGCTGTCAGAAGTCCACGCACGAGAATGAACCGTCGGAGTTGCGGGTCCTCTTTCAGACAGGCGATATTCTCCATCGCCGCATCGAGCGCGTTCCGACCGCCCTCAGTCGAGCCCTTCTCTTCTTTGAGGCCCAGAAAGTTCAGAGCGCCAAGGATCCAAAGAACCCCGGCAAGACTCAGGGCCCCGATCACCAGACTATAGCGATCCACCCAGCCCGAAGAGAGGAGCAGCGCGAAGACGATCACACCGCCTGCGGCCACAGATCCGGCCAGCCCGGTCGCTGTCCCGCGCCGCGATTTATCCACCGTTTTGCCCAGCACATCCTTATAGCAGACCGAACAAACGCTGCGCGCCACAGCCAGAACGGCCAGCGCGCACAAAATCGTCACCCCGGCCGACATCCCAGACAGGAAGAGCGCTGCAACAGCTATGGCAATGGCAGAAACTCCCTGCACCGTCGCGCCTGCGGCCCAGGCCCATTTGCGCTGCGGCAGGCTTCTCAAACCGGCAGCAGTGATCAGTTGAGGCAAAAGCGCGCCCGACTCCCGGATCGGCACCAAAAGCCCGGTTAAAGCTGTAGGTGCACCGAGATGCGTCATCAGCCAGCTCAGAACCAGTTTTGGGTCGATCAGACCATCAGATGTCTTGGAAAGAGAAAGTGAGACGACATGACGGAGAAAGTTATTGCCTTCTTCACGGCACGCACTTTCCGGAATGTCTTTACAGACACGCCCTTCATCATCGCTTTGAACAGCCTGAAGTGCTGGCTTCAGCCAGTCTGGCGTGCGTTTCATCCTGTCTGTCCCGTGACTGTCCCAGATCAGCAAGACATTACCTAATTCCTGTCTGTTTCAAGAGCGGGTTGACCGAACCGCAGGCAAAAAAAGAGGGGTGGCAATGCCACCCCTGGGTCCAGCTCGGATGAATGATCGATTGGGGTCGGACCCTAAGTTGCGCGCTCCGGGGAGGATGCACGACGGGAAATCAGAATTTGTAGCCGAAGCCGACGCCCACAATCACAGGATCAATGTTCACGTCCGCATCCACAGTCGCGCCAAGCGCCGTTGTGAAGTCGACCGTCACATCTGTATTGATCCAGATCTTCTTCACATCGACGTTGAACAACCAGCCACCAGGCTCGCCATCCATGTCGACGTCAAAACCAGCCTGAAGGGCGAGGCCAAAGCTTGGGTCATAGTCGATACCATCAGCAACTGGGCCTGCGTCTTCATCAAAGAAAATCGTGTAGTTCACGCCAGCACCGATATATGGCTTGAACCGGCCTTCAGTCGGCAGGTGATACTGCAGCGTGAGTGTTGGCGGCAGAAGGGTCACATCGCCAATATCCACATCAGCGCCACCAACCGCCGCAACGTTCGTCGCGGTCACATCGTGCGGTGTCACGCCCAGGATCAGCTCAGCAGAAATGGTGTCAGTGAAGAAATAGGTGATATCCAGTTCAGGTACATACCCGGCATCAATATCAACATCGCCCCCAAGTGCTGCGCCCCCAACGCTGAGATCCCCACTCTCATCCGGATACACGCCCAGAACGCGGGCGCGAACCTGCCATGGATTGTCCTGAGCCAGTGCGCTCGTTCCCATCAGGGCAACGGCAAGGGCAGGAAGAACATATTTGGACTTGAACATTTGCGCTCTCCATTTGCGCTTCAGAAATTATGAAACTCCCTTGCACCCTAAATTCCCACAATAAAATTGTGCGTTTTGTCACGCGTCAAAGCGCCGCCTAAAATTCTGTTGCCAAAGGTTTTTCTTTTATATAATTACTTTTATTGTGGGTATATTCGTCCTTTTTTCAGGGCGAATTTTTCGGCTGACAGAGCCTGCAGCCCGACCTTTCGGCACCAGAAAATTTGCGCCTACCCCCGTTTGGAAAACAATGGCAGGCTTAGGCCATGACCATCGATCCTGACCGCTATGAGCGTTTTCCGAGCCTCCTGCCCGTGAAGGAAGAGGTGCTGCGCCATCTCACTGCCGCGGTGAAGGAGAAAGACAGCGCCTTCCGCGAGGCGTCCGTCGCGAGCCAGGGCCATGACGGCCATCCCCAGGTCCGAATCATGATTGCGCGCGACTTTGACAGCGAGGCCATGGTGCTCACTTTCTTCACCGATGCCCGATCCCCCAAGGTGGCCGGTCTGCAAAAGGACAGCGCGGTGCAGGTGCTGATGTATGACCCATCGATCAGGACGCAGCTTCGTATTTCCGGTGAGGTGGAGATCCACGAAGACGACGCTCTCGCCGATCAGCTCTGGAGCAACCTGCCCGAATACGGCCGCGGTGATTACCTCTCCCGCCAGCCTCCCGGCGAACAGATCGCCCATCCTGGAGACAGCTGGGAGGACAAAACACTGGGCAGTCAGAATTTCATGGCGCTTCGTGTGCATATTCGCGCGGTCGACTGGCTCAAATTGTCGAGCCAGGGGCACAGGCGCGCCCTCCTGACCTGGGATGATGGTAAATATTCGGCACGCTGGCTCACGCCCTGATCGGTCGATGCGGGGTTAATGGGTTCGGTAGGCCTCGAAATCGTCCGCCCCGCCCCTAGGCACGCGCAAAGAAGCACGCTTAAACTAACCTCATTGAGCTGTGGGAGGTATTGGAATGGCGAGTGCGCAATCAATCATATTGCACCAGTATGAAGGGTCTCCCTTCGCCGAGAAGGTGCGATTGGCGCTCCGTTTGAAGAACCTGGCCTGGAGCAAGGTCGACATTCCGCCTGTCATGCCAAAGCCTGATCTCATGCCGCTGACGGGCGGATACCGGCGCACGCCGGTTTTGCAGATCGGGGCTGACATCTATTGCGATACCGCTCTGATCCTGCGTCACCTCGAAGCCCGGTTCCCTGACAATGCGCTGGTCACAGCCGGTCAGGAAGGCACCCATTGCATGATATCCTCATGGACGGATAAGCAGTGGTTTCAGACGAGCGTGGGCATTGTTTTCGGCGCCAATATCGACCGCCTGCCCGACGCGCTGAAGAAAGACCGCGAAGCCATGACGGGCCGCGATTTCAGCCCCGAAGGCATGAAAGCGCGTCTTCCCATGCTGAAAGATCAGTGGCGCGCGCAGCTCTCCTGGCTGGAGGAACGTCTTGAGGCTGGCCGTGGCGCGGGCTCTGGCCAATGGCTGTTCGGCGCACATCCGGGCATGTCCGATGTCCATGCGCATATGAATATCTGGTTCGTTCTCAAAAATGTGCCGGATTTTGCCAAGACCTGTCTTCAGGAAACGCCGCGCGTTCAGGACTGGTTTGACCGGATCAGCGAATCCAAAGGGCAGGAACCGGAAACCCTGACAGGCGAAGAGGCGCTAAAACTGGCCCGCGAGGCCTCACCGCGTCTGCTTGCTGCCAGTGCCGGAACAGAACCGCAAGGCCTGCGTCCAGGCGAACGCATTGCCATCACGCCTGATGACATGGTGCCCAACTGGGTGACCGGAGAGCTCGTTTCCGCGCACCCGAACAAGCTGACGCTCTATAAGGTCGATGGCGCCATTGAGACACTTCATATACACTTCCCGCGTGCCGGATATCTGGTGAAACGGGTCGAAGATTAGAGCGCCTCACCGGCAGACCAGTGAAAGGACGTTTTGATGAAACACATTGCCTGCCTGTCTGCCCTCATCATCCTGCCCTTCCTGCCGGGCTGCATGACCAGTGATGAACGCCTGCGTGACACGGCCTATGCCGCCTGTGAGGGCGAAACGGGCGAGGCGCTGAACACCTGCATGACCAAGCGCCTTGCTGAACTTTCCGAAGATCGCGACGCTTACAACAAGAGTTTTCACCAAAGGCTGGAAGCCTGCGAAGAGGAAACCGCCATTCAGGTCGCACGCGGCGTCCCGGCTGATCGGGTCACCTGCCGCGCAGGCCTTTCGGATTATCAGGCCGAAAGCAAAAAAAAGGATCCTGCAGACAGCTACAGGATCCCTTTACGCGACAACTAATCTGCCCAGGCTGTGACGGCCTATTCGGCCTCAGCCTCTTCTGGCGCCTCATAGACAAACTCAAGACCGAGATAATCGACCAGTCCGTCCGGGTCTGCCATCAGCGCCTCGATCTGAGGTGCGGTTTCAGCAGACAATGGCTCCATTGGCGACACCGACAGGCTCACCATGCCGCCATTCAGGATGAAGTCGGCAAAGCCATTGATGTACTCGACTGCTGGCGGGAAGACAGACGCAGCCTGAAACCCGGTCATCCGCGTCAGGCTGCTTGCCATACCACGAAGCTCTTCCGGGCTGGACTGGCGAAGCATAGCCAGATCCTGGTTGTCCTCCGGCATGATCTTAGCAATGCCCACGGCCAGCGCGAACATCTTCTCAAGGCCGCCATCATCATCGATCGACAGATCGAAATCCGTCAGCGTCATCTCTGATGTGAACAGCTCTTCAAACGGATCTGTTTCCGTCGCCTCGCTCTCACTTTCATCAGGCATGTCCTTCATCGCGGCGACGGCATCGTCAAATTTGGGCATGCTTCCCGCATAGGCCAGACGGAACTCGCCCAGATCGACGGCGTCATTCATCATGCTCAGTTCTGTTGCGCCGGTTTCTGCGTCCCAATTCATGTCGAACGCAACGTCCATTTCAATGACATCCACGCCCTGCTCTTCCAGCAGTGCCAGAACATCATCGAAGGTTTCCAGTATTTCAGGCGCATCTGCGTCTTCAGTCACTTCCGGCATGGTCATCATGGTCTGTTTCACGAAGTCCATATAGTTGCCGATATTGAAGCGAAGGCCTTCACTCATCATGCTGACTTTTTCAGGCACGAACCAGTGAAATTCAGAGAGGTCCAGCTCGCTCTTGGCGACAGAATAAAATTCCTCCCCGCCTATGCGGGATGTCTCATCAAACACACGCAGTTTGCCGAGGCTCATCAGGTCGGTCACATCGGTAGACGGCACTTCCTGCTTTTCGAGGAAGCTGAACAGTTTACCCAGCTCAACACCTTCCCAGATACCCAGAGACATGCTTCCACCCATTTCCATGGGGAAATCCAGGCCGGTTTCATCATCCTGCATGTCCATAGACATGTCATAGCTGACATCGCGATAAAGGATTACGTCGTAGTCACCGCGATTGACGCCGGAAATACCTGAAAATGGCATGGACATTTCCATGTCCATGTTCTGCTCCATTCCGTCCGTGAGTGTGACCATGTCGAGTTTCAGGTCCATGTCATAGTAAGCGACCTGATCGGTTTCCATATTCCGGTAGAGGCGAGCAATTGGTGCAAACAGCGCCCAGGCTTCCTGCCCCTCAGCAGCCTCTCCAGCCAACAGGCTGTCAATCCCTGCATCAACGCCTTCCGCCGTCTCGTGCCAGACCAGACCGTCAACAACGATCTGACCGACCGAAACGCTATAATCATTGATTTTGAAGTCGGTATTTAGCGAGGCTTCAACTTCGGCATCTTCAATGCCTTCGATTGCGCCCTCCAGTTTATCGACATACACTTCAGCGGCTGTCTCAACATACTCTTCAAGCCCGAACAGGACGACATTCCGCGCGTCAATCCGGCTGCCAATGCGTGCTGTCTCGCCCTCGGCCAGCTTGTTCAGCTCACCATCGCTCAAGCCATACACACGCAATTCACCGATGCGAAAGCCCAAAGGCATCTCATCGCCAAGCGTCAGCTCAACATTTGTGGCGACAACGCCGTCGCCTTCGCTTTCAAAGCCGCCAAAATTGACACTCACCATATCCGGAAGGTTGGAGAGCAGCGCACGTACTGAAGATTCAGTTGAAAGGCTTCCGCCTGCGCTCTCATTTCGCAGATTCTCCATATCGGAAATCAGGTTCGCATCAGAAGCGCTCCAGAGTGGTGAATCCTGCGCCAGAGCCGGGCTTGCAATTGATCCAAAACCAACCGCACCCACGGCGAGTGCTGCAGACGCATGTGAGAATAGGCGCATATTAAATCCCTCGTTCAACCTTCAGGAGATTTAAGCACGCCCACCCGCTTATTCAAGACAAAATTTATCGTTATTCGGTAATAATTACCCCTATGCTCACCGCTCAGGGCCCGGGTGTTCGTCTCAGAAATGGCTCAACGCCTGACGCGTGCGAAGACATATTCCGGGTCATAATGATTGCCGACCTTGTAGCGATATTCCTTCAAAAATTCGAAGCCATAGCGACCATAAAAGCGCTGAGCGCCGTCATTGAACTTGTAAACGCTGAGATAGAGCGGCGCCTGACCATTTCGGTCCACCCAGGCCAGCATTTCAGACATCAGTTTCCGCCCCAGTCCGGCAGACTGGTAATCGCCATCCACATACAGGCGTGAAATTTCCATCGCTCCCACGGGCATGTTCTCGACGGGCAATCCGCAAGGTCCGGCCACCGCATAGCCGACAATCTCACCCCCACTCCTAATGGCTTTCCATATGCCAGTCGATGTATCAGCGAGCTTGGCGACATACGTTTCAGGTGCGTGGTTTTCCTGAAGAAACGCCTCCAGATCTTCAGGCGCGTAGAGATGGGCGAATTTGTCTGAGAAGGTCTTGGCACCAATTCGCGCCAGCTCGCGCTCATCACCTGGCTCTGCACGACAAATTCGGACTTCACTCATCTGACACACCCCCGTTCAGCCCGCTGCTTACCGACAGTTTTTCTTTCTGGCAAACAGCTAGCTTTGATGGTATCTGGCGCGACTTTTTGCTGGATTTCGTTCCACATGCACGCAGTGCTTTCACCGGTCCACTCTGGACCTGCACCTCTGACACATCAGAACTGGCCGGCCGCACTCGCCGGTGATGGCTATGCCGTTATTCACGGCCTCGTTCCGCATGAGTTGTGCCTGCGCCTTCAGGCCGAAGCCCGCGCCGCGCATGAAACGGACAAGCTTGACCGCGCCGGCATTGGCCGCGTCGATGACCACACACTCGACACCCGTGTCCGCCGTGACAAGACGAAATGGTTCGACCGCACCTCAGCTGCGCAGACAGACTATCTTGAGATCATGGAGACCGTCCGCCAGACCGTGAACCGAGAGCTGTTTCTGGGCCTGTTCTCCTATGAAGCGCACTTTGCCGTTTATGAGCCCGGCGGCTTTTACAAGCGACATGTCGATGCTTTTCGTGGCAGCCGTAACCGCGTGCTATCCAGTGTCTTCTACATGAATGAGAACTGGTCCGCGGAAGATGACGGCGCACTTGTCATCTATGCTGACGACGAGACTGAAACCACCCTCGCTACGGTCTATCCGGAGTTCGGCACACTGGTTTTGTTCCTCTCAGAAGACATTCCGCATGAGGTGCGTCCCACGACGCGCGACCGCTATTCCATTGCCGGCTGGTTCCGCGTCAATGACCGGCAGACCGCGCCAAGTCTTCAGGTCGTTTCACGCGTGTCCGGCCTCAGCCTCTGACCGTTCCTCGCCCGTCAGGCCGTCTTTTGCCACCTCCGGTACCTTGTACAGATGGCGCACCAGAATAGCAGCAGGTGCGAGCAGGATCATCAGGCAGGCTGCGAAGGCATTGAGGTCGGTCAATACCGCCAGAACCGCCACAACCAGTGAAATTACGATAATCACGCAAAACATGAAAATGGACTGCCGCGTCATGGCCTGCTCTGTCGGCGCGATCATCCCATCTCCATGTACTGATATCAGGACATGATTAGCTCGCCCCGGCAAGTCGCACAGCACCCGGCATGAAAGCCTCGTAATTCTGTGTTCGGATGAGGAACCCAAGTCATGGAACTCCGTTGGTTTTTCACTCGCGACAAAGCGAACCAGCAGAAGGAGACACTCCATGCCTACACCAACAGGACATACCACCGCCATCCGCGCATCTCGCGTCATTGGCACGCCGGTTTATTCCATGTCCGGCGAAAAGATTGGCGAAGTTGAAGACGTTATGCTCGACAAAATGAGCAACCAGATCATGTTTGCCGTTGTCGGCTTTGGCGGCTTTCTCGGGGTCGGTGAGAAATATCACCCAATCCCATGGGCGTCGCTCGATTATGAGAAAAACGAGAATGGCTATGTCGTGCCTTACACCAAGGAAGAGCTTGAAGCCGCGCCAAGTGATACCATTCACGAGCTGTCTGAAGATGATGGCCTGAAGGCCCGTGAAGCAGCGTACAGCTATTACAAGGTTGAGCCTTACTGGGCCTAATCCCGTAACGCATCACAACAAGAAAATGGCCAGCAATTGCTGGCCATTTTTCATATCAGCTATCTTCACGCATTCGCAGGTTTGAAGGTCAGCGCGACGCCGTTATTGCACCAGCGTTGTCCCGTGGGCTCCGGGCCGTCATCAAATACATGGCCCTGGTGTCCGCCGCATCGGATACAGTGATACTCGGTCCGCTGCATCCAAAGCTTGTTGTCAGCCTTGGTGCCCATGGCGCCATCAAGCGGCTTCCAGAAGCTCGGCCAGCCGGTGCCGGACTTGTACTTCGTCTCACTGGAAAACAGCGGCAGGTCACAGCCCGCACAATGGAACACGCCTTCGCGCGTTTCATCATTCAGCGGTGAGCTGAAGGGGCGCTCAGTGTCTTCCTTGCGGAGGACGCGGAAGGCTTCCGGCGAAAGGCGCTCACGCCATTCGTCTTCGGTGAGCGAGGCCCAGTCTATTCCAGACGGGTTTTCGCCGACATTTGGTTTGAGATTTTCTTCAGAGCGCGCCGGGCCGCTAGAGCAGGCTGCCATCAGAAGCGAGGACGCACCGCCAAACAGGAGGAAGCGCCGACTGGATCGGAAATTAAGTGGTGTCATCATCATGTCCTATAAAATAGGGCGCAACTTCCACTCAGACCAGTCAAAGCCCTGTGACGCCTTCGCGACGTCGCCGTGACAATCGTGTCAGTCTGGTAATTTCACCGCCCGCACAGTCAATCTTTTAGAGTAGACCGCAGCAGGCGGAGCCAGGAGCGCCAGTTTCGGCGCTCCCGCACGGATCACTCGCCTTCGCCATACCCAAAGCTGAGACTGCTGAAAATGCTCTCAAATTCAGCGCGGTCATTTCCTGGATTAGGCCAGCCCCAGATGACATTCAGCTTCCACGAGCCTTCAGCAGGCACCGTGAACACCGCCTTGCCCTCGGCATCGGTCCGTTCAGACTGCATGGGCTCTTTGCCTGAAAGCAGATCTGTCAGATCGATCAGCGCACCTTCAAGCGGCTTGCCCCTGAAGAGCACCTGCACCGGCAGACGGCGGTCGTCGTCCAATCCATAAGGATGTGCCAGCGGCACAATCTCGAGCGTTTGCCCCAGCGGCTGAAGCGGCTGGTCGGTGAGTTCATCACCAACCTGAACAATCGTCTTGGCGCGCCGCGAATAAAGCTCTGTGCCGTTGGAGTCTGCGGTATCAGTGTCATTGCGATAGGAAATGATCTGCGAAAGACCTTCCAGCTCAGTATATCCATTGAACTTCTCAGCCTCCAGATCACTGAAGCTGTGATAGCTGTCGAAGGCGATCACATGCGTTCCCGGGCCATCAAGCGCGACCATGGCGCCGCCCGCTGCCGCATCAGTGGTCGGCACGATTGTCGCCTGCTGATCGGCAAACCCATCTTCGTCATGACTTCGGAATGACGCAATTCTGTCCCAGCGCAGTTTCCATGGACCGACCTCTGTGCCGTGGCCGATCAGAAAGTCGACTTTGGTCGCGCCGGCTTCTTCCATCTGAAAGTCTGACGGTAGCAGCCAGAAATCATGCGCAGAAGCGGGAAGCGTCGCAGCACCGGCGAGCAGGAGTGTCATGAGCATTTTTTTCATCGGAGTTTCCTTCGTCCTATTTCGTTCAAGTGGATCAGAACTCTACGCTTGCCCGCAGGCGGAAAAGTCTCGGGTCGCCCGCATTCACGGTGAATTCGTTACGCGCAATGTAAAACTCTTCATCGAGCGCGTTTGACAGGATTGCGTCCAGCCGGTAGCGGCCGATTGTGTAGGACGCGCCCAGATCGACGAGGGTATAGGCCGGTTGCTCAAGCTGATTCAGAGCTGACGCAAAGGACTCTCCGGTATGGCTGACGCCGCCGCTGAGCCGCAAATCCTGCAATGGTCCTGCCTGAAATGTATAGGAAGCGAACACGTTGAACCGGTTCTGCGGGGCGCCAGCGCGTGCCAGGCCGATGCGCGTCGGGTCAGTATCTTCAACAACCTCAGTGTCCAGATAAAGATAGCCACCCGTCATGGTGAACGCAGCGTTCGGTCGCCAGTTGACCTCTATTTCTGCGCCTTCGCTCTCTTCTTTTCCGACCTGGACAAGAAAGGCCGCATCCAGCGGATCGGTGACGAGAATGCCATCGCGCGCGATCTGGAAAAGAGACAGCGTGGCTGAAACACCTGCAAAGTCTCGTGTCTTAAGACCAATCTCATATTGTGAGAAATGCTCAGGTTCAAAACGCTCACCTGTCCGACTGCGATCTGCGGCAATCCCGCTATTCGCGTCGAACCCGGTATTATATCCGACAAAGGCCGAGATTTGATCTGTCAGCGCATAAGTGCCGCCGATCTGATAGAGCGTGTCAGCGAGGTTTTCATCAAGGCCAAAGCTGTCGGTGAAATTGGCATCAACCTGACGTACAGCTGCCGTAATCGTTGCATCTCCGAACCGGATCACATCCTGAATAAACAGCTCATGCGTTATTTCATCTGACGTGAAAATAAATGGCGCACCCGTTGTGAAGGGCGCATCCAGATAGGTTGGATTCACAACATCAATCGGCGGCACCTGAGCGTTCGGCACTGACCGGTTGTCGATGAACAGATAATAATCGAAAAATTCATAGCCCACGCTAAGTTCGTGAGACAAAGCGCCGGTGTCGAACGCGCCGGTCACGACACCCCTGGCATTGTAGTGCTCCAGTTCCAGTTCCAGCTCACGGGCCCGGCTTCGCGGAACGGTCAGTGTCACCGGGTCAAGCGCGCCCAGCGTACGGACTTCAGCCTGATCGAAATTAACCGTGGTTCGGCGCAGAGCGAGATTGAACTTCCAATCATCGCCGATCTGATAACCGCCAAGCACGGACAAAACGTCGCCAAAACTGTCCGTAAAATCATGTGCCGGCTCACCCAGATAGGTGGAGCGGTCAATCTGCACCAGATCCCGGTCAATGATTGTGCCGCTTGGCGGCAGGCCCACCCGCGTCATCGCATTGTCGTCGCGGTTCGCCATGTTCTCGTACATGACCGTCCCATCAAAGGGCCCGCCATTATCATAGCCAAAAGCTATGGAGTAATTGTCGCGCTCAACTTCAGAAAAATCGATAAAACTATCGGATCGCTCGAGCTCGCCGGTGACCCGGACACCAAAGCCAGCGCCCAGTGGAGATGAAACATCAAGGGCGACGATCTTTGTGTCCCGTTCGCCGAGCGTTATGGACGCGTTCGCTGCAAATTCCTCTAGCGGACGCTTGGTGATGATATTCACCACACCGCCCGGACCGCCCGTGCCATAGACCAGACCGGCAGGGCCTTTCACCACGTCGATCCGCTCCACATTGTTCAGTGCCGACTGATCAATGTCAGAAAAATCGATATCGCGCAGTCCGTCGCGATAGATGACGGCAGACTGGCCGCGCAGCTGCAGGGACGCGGTGCCAAAAGGTGTTGTTCTTGAAAGGCTGTTGGCCGACCCCGGCACATTCTGCAACAGCTCGCCCAGGGAAAGCGCGCCGGTATCGTCAATCAAATCGCGTGTCAGAACCTGTACCGACTGAGGCACTTCAAGAATATCAATCGATGAATAGCCAAGGGACGAGGTCGTATCGGCAGAGTAATTGGCCTCAGACCGGCTACCCTCGACGTAAACCGTGTCTTCAACTCTCTGAGAATCTTCTTCCTGCGCGAAGGCCTGAAACCCAATAGCGCAAACGAAAAAAACGACTGATGCCGTGCGCAAAGCCTGCATGCGAATTTACCTCCCCCGATAGTCAACAACGACTTCTATCAGGAGTTACGCTTCCGCATGGCGGAATGGTGCAAGCGAGCTTCTGTTGTCTCTGGTTGAGAGGAGCGATCAGACGACAACGCCCGGCTTGCGGCCTTAACAAAAGGTGAAGCGGATAAAACGAATTTCACCAAATTTCTTCAGACTGCCTGCACAGGCCGGCTCACCCAGATGGCGGGCGGCATGGCTTTCTGAAGCTCATCCAGATAATCGCCCAGCTCCTTATCCATCTTTTTCAGCACCTTTTCGGTCACTTCATAGAGCTTGCGATCATCCTTGCTGTTCTTGTCGAAGCCGATCGCCCAGCGTTTCACATCCCAGAACATCTCTTTCAGTTTTTCCTGAACACCTTTGGCTTCTTTCACGAAGTCGATATCCCCGCGCAGTTCAAAGGCTTCCGGGGTCTGATCCAGACGCACGCGCTCAAATTTCACCGCGCCATAGGCTTTGATCTGACCGGGCGCACCCTCGGTCTCAGCCGTGTCGTCCTCGGTCTCTGCGCCAGTCTCAACAGCTGAGGCTTCGGCATCCGCGCCTTGGGCCGCCGCCTCGCCGCTCTCGGCTTCCCCCGTCTCCGCTTCAGCTTGCAATTCAGCTTCAGCCTCGGTTACCGCCGTCTCCGCTTCGGCGCGCAGTTTTTCTTGCACCGCCTCATCGCCCTCAGTCTCTTCTTCCGTGCCCGCCCCGCCTGAAGGCGGTACACTTGGGATGGCCGGCATAGGGGGCATTCCACCGCCACCGGCCATACTGGCCTGCAGTTCGGCCAGTTCTGTCTGCGCAGCCTTGTATTCGGTGACGATTTCTTTCAGCGCCTTGGCAAGGCGCACAATCTGCTTGGCAAGCTCGCGTGGCTGGTATTGCCAGACCTTCCGGACGATCTTCAGCTGTTTCATCAGCTCCTGAAGCTTGGCGCGCGCCCGTCCCTTCTTCTGAGACAGCGCCTCTATCCTCGCGTTATCCGATGCCGACTGGACATCGCCTTTCTCTTCGCCTTTTGCCGCTTTCGAAGAAAGCTCGACAACCACACCCGAAGGCGCTTCAGAAGGTTTCGTCTGGGATGTTCCGGCAGCCACGCCGTTACGGTGCGCTGGCGCTTCGCGCGCGACATTGCGCAGCGTCTGAAACGCGTCACGATAGCTGGCTCTGATATCGGTCAGGCTCATTTCTTGAGCTCCATCTTATCTACCGCTTTCTCGCAGTATTTCAGATAAAGCTAGCGCACAGGCGTTAAGGCTCGCCCGAGTTACACCTCTAATTTTCGTACAAATTTTCCGAGGCGCGCGACTTCAGAATACTCAACACATTGCTCTGAATATCGCCGAGGATGAGCTCGCCCCAGGCCGCAGCATAAAGGTTTACGGGCGTCGTTGCCTGATAGCGCGTGTAAAGCGTCACTCTGGTGCGGCCATCACTCAAGGCTTCCAGCCTATATCCGCCTTCATCAATCTTCAGATGCTGGCCATCGGGCTCAATATGGCGGTCGGTATACCGGCTGATCGAGTCGTCAGGAAACGCGAACTTCCAGCGCATCGCCTGCTGGTCCTGCCAGTCAAAGATATGTTCCTCAAAGCGGATATCAGCGCCCCATTTGGCCTGGCGAATGGCGCCAGCCCCCTCCCCAGCGACAATTGCTGAGCTGGGCCGGGGAATCTGCAGAACGTTCTGGGCGACATTCCACCGGCCTTCGGCCTTTCGGATATCATCCAACTCAAGGAAGAGCGGCCACACGTCTGCAGGTGTCGCATCCAGAACGACCGAGCGTCGCACCTCATACTCTGAGGTCTGCTGTGGGATGTAGGCATCCACCCAGGCGAAGAAGATTGGGATCACGAAGATCAGACTGGCGTCAAACGTACTCACCGCCCGCTTGCCTGCAGAGAGCTTTCTGTGCCAGCCGCGCACCGTCAGCGATCCCCAGATCGACATGGGCACCCAGAGCGGAAACAGCATCACTATACAGATCACGCCCTCATTGATCAGAATGCCACCGGCAAACAGCGTGATCCCGACAAGAATTGGCGGAGCCCAGAGATAGTGGCCACCGTACCCATCGCCATTCGGCGACATGAGAAAAGCGGCCAAAGCGCTCAAAAGAAACGGCATGCCGAGCAAAATGGATAAACCGATGACGATAAATCCGCCCGGCTGCGTCAAAGCGAGGGCAGCAACACCCATCAGCGCAAAGCAAAGCACCACGCCAAAGACAACCAGCAGTCGCAGGCAAATCTGAATCCAGACACGTCGCTCTGAATGTCTGTCGTCCAATCCCTTCGCTCCCCCAACAGGCCACGTTGAAAACCAGCTAATCAGCCGCGCGGCCGCTTTTGTCCAGCCGCATTGCCGCGCGGTCCGGCATCCTCTACACATATACGCAATAACAATCCGGCACGAACCGGATCACATATCCGAGGGAGGATTTCTTGAAGCTTCTGAAGCATACGCCTTTGGCGCTCGCCACTTGCCTGAGCCTAGCGCTTGCCCCGCTGGCAGTCGCGCAGGACCCCGCAGCACAAACCAGCGAAACCGCCAGCACAAAACCTGTCGCCACCACGCAATACGGTCAGGTCAGCGGCACGATGAAGCGCGGCGTGAACGTTTTCCTCGGCATTCCTTACGGCGCCGATACATCTGAGACCCGCTTTCAGCCGCCTCAGGCACCTGAACCGTGGAACGGCGTTCTCGAAGCGACAAGCTATCCTGACTCAACACCGCAGCTCGAAGGCAATACGGCCGTGTTCGCCTCATGGCAGGCCGATCCCGTGCCAGAGATGAGCGAGAACATGCTGGGCCTGAATATCTGGACGCCGGGCCTTGATGATCGCAAACGCCCGGTCATGGTCTGGCTTCACGGCGGCGGCTTTCAGACCGGATCTGGCTCAAGTACTGCCTATGAAGGCGTAAACCTCGCCAATCGCGGTGATGTGGTCGTCGTCACCATCAATCACCGGCTCAATGCGCTTGGCTATCTCTACCTCGCTGGCATGACGGACGACCCCGCCTATGCCGACAGCGGTAATGTCGGCACACTCGACATGGTTCATGCCCTCACATGGGTCCGCGACAATATCGAAAATTTCGGCGGCAATCCGGATAACGTCACCATCTTTGGCGAGTCAGGCGGCGGCCGTAAGGTCTCCGTTCTGAACGCTATGGGCATGGCAGAAGGTCTGTTTGACCGTGCGATTGTTCAGTCCGGCTCCATGCTCAGCTTCCGCACACCGGAGCAGGCCCATAAGGACACGCTCGACTTTTTCAAAGCTGTCGAAATTGAAGACGGAGACATCGACGCGCTGAAGGCGCTTTCTCAGGACGAAATCATTGCGGGCCTCCGCAAAGCAGCCGCTATGTCCAGCAGGAGTTTCTCCTGGGGCCCGGTCGTCGATGGACGCTCGCTGAAATATGATCCCTTCACAGCGCCTGACCCCCAGCCAAACGCTGATGTCCCCATGCTGATCGGCTCAAACAAAGATGAGCTGTCGCTCTGGCTGATGCGTCCTGGCGCAGGCGAGCCAAAGCTCAGCTTTCAGGCGGTGAAAAGCCTGATTGGCGAATTCGTCACCGAAGATGAGTTCGAAGACATCGTTGAAGCCTATCGCGGCGAATTCCCGGACTATTCTGACGGTCAGATCCTCGTCGCAATGGCCTCAGATGTTCGCTACTCTTCAAACGCCGTGCGTCAGGCCAAAAAGAAAGCAGAAGAAGGCGCGGCACCCGTCTGGCTCTACCAGTTCGACTGGGAAACGCCTGTTATGGATGGCATCTACAAGACCCCGCACGCCCTCGAAATTCCTTTCGCCTTCGACACGCTGGAAAACTCAGAGTCCATGGTCGGCGATACGAAAGCGCCACAGGGCATAGCCGATCAGGTAAGCGAAGCGTGGATTTCCTTTGCCCGTCATGGCGATCCGAACGCGCGCGGCCTTCCCTTCTGGCCAACCGTTACACCGGACGATGTTGTCGCCATGCGTTTCAACACGGTCTCCGAAGTCGATACAGATTACTTCGACGTTGAAGGCGCAATCCTGATCGACGGCGAATAGTCAGGGCGGCGAGCCCGGCCAGCTTCTGGCTCGGGCTCTCCCCTGTCTTTCGTGACAATGCAAATGTCGGGTAACGACCGCGAATTCGATATCATTATCGTCGGCGCCGGGTCTGCAGGCTGTGTTCTTGCAAACCGGCTTTCGGCACGTTCTGATCTGAATGTCCTCCTGATCGAGGCGGGCGATAAGGATAACTGGATCTGGTACAAAGTGCCGATCGGATATCTTTTTGCCATCGGCAATCTGCGATCGGACTGGATGTTCCAGACCACCCCTCAACCCGGTCTCGGTGGACGTTCGCTGGCCTATCCGCGCGGCAAGACGCTTGGTGGTTCGTCCGCTATCAACGCCATGATCTCCATGCGCGGCCAGAAGGAAGACTATGAAGGGTGGAAAGCCGCTGGTCTGACCGACTGGGGCTGGCACGACGTCCTGCCCACGTTTCGAAGGATCGAAGATCACTTCCTCGGAGATAGCGATCATCATGGCACGGGCGGTGAATGGCGGGTCGAAGAACCCCGCCTTCGCTGGCCGGTCCTCGATGCCGTCCGCGACGCCGCCGAAGAAATGGGCATCCCGAAATCGCCAGACTTCAACACCGGCGATAATGAAGGCTCTGGCTATTTCCACGTCAATCAGAAGCGAGGCCTTCGCTGGTCCACTGCCACGGGCTTCCTCAAACCCGTCATGTCGCGTCCCAATCTCCAGGTGGAAACCAATATCTGCGTAGAATCCCTGATCATTGATGAAGGACGCGTAACGGGTCTGGTCGGCTCACGAGACGGCGTTAGCCTGAACTTCAAAGCCCGGGCGAGTGTGGTTCTCAGCGCAGGCAGTATTGGCTCGGTTCAGATCCTTCAGCGCAGCGGCATCGGACCGGGCAAACGGCTTCAGGAAGCCGGAATCTGGCCCCTGGTGGATCAACAGCTGATTGGCGCAAACCTGCAGGACCATCTCCAGCAACGCGCCATCTACAAGGTCCAGAACACCCGAACCCTGAACGAGACCTATCACTCCGTTTTCGGCAAGGCGAAGATGGCGCTCGATTATGCACTGTTCCGCAAAGGTCCACTCACTATGGCGCCTTCACAAGTCGGCATTTTCACCCGGTCTGACCCGTCTCAGACGCGCGCCAATCTGCAATTTCACATGCAGCCGCTGTCACTCGACAAGTTTGGTGACCCCCTTCACCGTTTCCCTGCTATCACGGCAAGCGCGTGCAACCTTCAGCCCACATCCCGGGGCGAGGTTTATATCAAAAGCCCCTCGCCGGAAGATGCACCGCATATCTCGCCCAACTATCTCTCAACCGAGGAAGATCGGCTGGTGGCCGCAAATGCTATCCGAGTCACCAGGCAGCTCATGTCACAGCCTGCACTTGCCCCCTATGCGCCGGAAGAGGTGCTGCCCGGCGCAACCGTGGGTGACTCTCAGGCCGGTCTCGAACGCGCGGCCGGCGATATCGGCACCACCATCTTCCATCCGGTCGGCACAATTGCCATGGGTGGGACGAGCGATTTTGAGTCACCGCTTGATCAGCGGTTTCGGGTTCGTGGGGTGGAAGGCCTGCGTGTTATTGATGCCTCAGCCATGCCGCGCATCACCTCCGGAAACACCAACACACCCACCATCATGATGGCTGATCGCGGAGCAGAAATGTTACTTGAAGACCTGAAAGCCTAGCTAGCTCTCGCACGGCCCATCATGAGCCGCATTCATGCCAGCCTCAGCCATTTTGCAGAAATTGGGATAAGTCTGCCCATCGCAGCCGCAGACAGGATGATCCTCGGTGGTGCAGATGCGCGGCCGGTTCTGACAGACCCCCATCTGACCGCCCTGTCCGCAGGAATAATTGTGCACGGCGCAATAAGACAATGGATTGGCGCAGCCCTTGCCGGTATCACCACCACAGGTCTCCCCATCGCGCACCAGAACGGTCTCAGCAGGTTCAACTGGCGTTCCCGCTGCCATGGTGAGGCTCAGGCTCATTAAGAAGACACAGACAATCTGCAACATGGGGCCATCATGCTTGCGCGGCTTGCGTCTGACAAGAAAAAGGCGGCCAGAAAGCCGCCCAAGTTTGCCGAGATAAATTCCAAAGGGTCAGTATCGCCCGCCACCACTGCGACATTCGCCGCGATACGCTACGCTGGCGCCTTGTGAGGCCGCGCTACACGCATTGCCATAGGTCCGTCCATCACAGCCGCAGACCGGGTCATATTGCTGGGTGCAGATTTCCGGGCGCGGTGTGCAGATGCCCATCTGGTCAGCCGCGCCGCAGGAATTGTTATTGATAGCGCAGAACGAATTTGGATTGGCACATCCAATTCCCATCATTCCGCCACAGGACTGCCCGTCGCCAACCATCGGACGGCTCGGCGGATAAGGGTTCTGAGTAGGCGGCGGGTAGGACTGACCCGGAGGTTGCGGGTATGGCTCATACGCATACGGGTCAGCCGCACAGGCGGCCAGAAAACCAAGTGTGAGTATGGCAAAAAGTGTTGCGAGACGATGCATAAGACCCTCCAGGACCGTCTGAAAAAAAGTGTACCGTTGAGCCGCGCCTTAGCGACATTGCCCCTGATATTGAATATTTGCCCCAGCACCCGCAGCTTCGCAGGCGTTCGAATAGGTCCTCCCATCACAGCCGCAGACGGGCATGTATTCCCGCGTGCAAATGTCCGGGCGCGGCGCGCAGGTGCCAGCCTGATCGTAGCGACCACAAGACTGGTTATTCAGCGCGCAATAAGAATTCGGATTGGCACACATGATCCCGGCAATACCCCCGCACAGCTCGCCATCGGCCGCCATGGGACGGCCAGGCGGGTAAGACTGGCCAGGTGGCGGATAAGATTGGCCGGGTGGCTGGGGATAGGGCTCATAGACATAATTGTCTGCCGCGCACGCCGCCAGAAAACCGAGCGTGAGAATAGCGAACAGTGTCGCAATACGTTGCATGAACCCCTCCAGCACAAAGAGCGCCAGTACACTTAAAGCGCAGAATGCCGAAAGGTTCCAGAAATCTCTTCTGTTTCAGATTTCGCCTTTGATGCGCTTCATCACGCCCGAAAAATCCATACCTTCAAACCCGTCTTCCATCAGGCCTTCGTAAATCTGTTCGGCATGTCCGCCGAGCGGTGTCTTCGCGCCGGACCCTTCTGCTGCACCAATCGCCAACCGCAAATCCTTCAACATCATGGCCACGGCAAATCCCGGTTTGTACTCGCGGTTCGAAGGCGCAGCCGGAACAGGCCCCGGCGCTGGACAGTAACTCGTCATCGACCAGCACTGGCCAGAAGCCGTGGACGAAATGTCGTAAAATGTCTGCGCGTCGAGCCCCAGTTTTTCAGCCAGATTAAAGGCCTCACACGTCCCGATCATGGAGATCGCCAGCAGCATATTATTGGCGATCTTGGCCGCCTGCCCGTTTCCTGAGCCGCCCGCGTGAAAAACATTCTTGCCCATGGCATCGAGCACGGGCTTACCCTTGGCGAACCCGGCTTCATCCCCGCCCACCATAAAAGTCAGCGTGCCCGCATCGGCTGCGGCCGTACCGCCTGACACCGGCGCATCCATATAGGTAAAGCCTGCACTTTTTGCGTTCTCAGCCGCCTCTCGCGCTTCTTCAACAGAGATGGTCGAGCAATCCAGAAACAGCGTGCCCTCGCCTGCATGGGCGGTCACGCCATCCTCACCGAAATACACCGTGTGCACGTGCTTCCCCGCGGGCAGCATGGAGACGACCACGTCAGCGCCCGTCACTGCATCGCCAAGTGTCGTCGCAGGGGTCGCGCCCTTCTCCGCAATCGCTTTTACCGCGTCGCGATTGAGATCGAACGCCGTTACATCAAACCCGGCCTTCACCAGATTGGCGCACATGCCAGAGCCCATATTTCCGAGGCCAATAAATGCGATTTTAGTCATCTGGTTCTCCCGATCAGACCGCAGGCGGCGGTGAGACTTCAACCACCAGCTTGCCGAGATTTTTCCCAGTGAACAGACGCTCAAGAGAGCCGGGCGCGTTCTCCAGCCCTTTCACCACATCGGTCTCGTATTTGATCTTTCCGGCCTTGAGCCATTCGGCCATGGCTTCGCGACCTTCTGGCATGCGCTTGGCGTAATCGGTGACGAGGAAGCCTTTCAGCGTGACGTGGCGCATCAATAGCAGGGAAAAATTATACGGCCCGGGCACAGGCTCGGTCGCATTGTAGGATGAGATCAGACCACACAGCGGCATACGCGCAAAGTCATTGAGCTTGGTCAGGATCGTATCCATGATCTCGCCGCCAACATTCTCGAAATTGATGTCGATACCGTCAGGGCAATGCTTATCCAGCGCCGCGCCGACATCTTCTTTCTTGTAATTGATCGCCGCATCAAACCCGGCAACCTCAGTCAACCATTTGCACTTCTCATCTGACCCGGCAATGCCCACCGCGCGGCAGCCCTGGATCTTGGCGATCTGTCCAACCATAGACCCGACAGCGCCCGCCGCAGCAGAGACGACCACCGTCTCACCCGGCTTAGGCTGACCGATATCCATCAGGCCGAAATAGGCCGTCATGCCCGTCATGCCGAGCGGGCCCATATAGGCCGCCAGCGGCACACCCGGCATCACCGGCAGTTTCATCACGCTCTTGCCATCGCGATTGGCAAGGTCGGTCCAGGTACCAAGGCCGGTGTTGACCACGTCGCCTTCCTCAAGGCCGTCAAACCGGCTTTCCTCGACGACAGCGATACCACCGCCGCGCATCGGATCACCGATTTCGACAGGCGGCATGTACTGGTCGCGGTCGCTCATCCAGATTCGGTTGGTCGGGTCGAGCGAGAGATAGATTGTCCGCACACGGACCTGCCCGTCTTCCAGTGGCGGCAAGTCGCTTGTAACCAGTTCAAGATCGCCCTCTGCAACATCGCCCACGGGTCGCTTGCGTAGAATCCAGCTTCGGCTTTTGGTCATGTGTCTCTCCCAGATTTTATCTTGTTGTTGCGGTAACGTCGCTCACCCCATGGTCGGAATAACGAACGCCTGATCGCCAATATCACCTTCCGGCCAGCGCTGTGTCACCGTCTTGATCTTCGTCCAGAAGCGCACACCCTCAGGGCCGTGCTGGTTCGTGTCGCCAAAGGCAGACCGCTTCCACCCGCCAAAGGTGTGATAGCTCACGGGCACCGGGATGGGCACGTTAATGCCCACCATGCCGACATTCACCTGCGCGGCAAACTCGCGCGCCGCACGGCCATTTGAGGTGAAGATCGCAACGCCATTGCCGTATTGGTGATTGCTTGGCAGCGCGACCGCTTCTTCCAGCGTCTCAGCGCGGACAACCTGAAGCACTGGGCCGAAAATCTCTTCCTTATAGGTCTTCATTTCGGGCTTCACATGGTCGAACAGGGTCGGGCCGACATAGAAACCGTTCTCATAACCCTGCAGCGTATGTCCGCGGCCGTCGAGCTTTAGCTCTGCGCCTTCCTCGACGCCCATGCGGATATAGTCTTCAACCTTGGCTTTGTGCGCAGCGGACACCACCGGCCCATAATGCGCGTCCGGGTCCGTCGATATGCCAACGCGCAGATTGCTGGCCTCTTCCATCATGCGCTCAACGAATTCATCGCCGGTTTTCTTACCCACGGTGACGGCCACAGGCAGTGCCATGCAGCGTTCGCCCGCAGAGCCATAGGCCGCGCCGACGATGTCTTTCACCGCCTGATCCATGTTGGCGTCCGGCAGGATGATGCCGTGGTTTTTCGCGCCGCCCATGGCCTGCACGCGCTTTCCGTGCGCTGTGCCGGTTGCATAGACATATTGGGCAATATCAGACGAGCCGACAAAGCTGACAGCTTTAATTTCCGGATGCTCAAGAATGGCGTCCACGCTGGTCTTGTCGCCATGCACAACGTTCAGAACACCCTCAGGCGCGCCCGCTTCCATGAACAGCTCAGCCAGACGCACCGGCACGCTTGGGTCTTTTTCTGATGGCTTGAGGATGAAGGTGTTGCCGCAGGCAATCGCCACAGCTGACATCCAGCACGGGATCATGGCGGGGAAATTGAACGGGGTAATGCCAGCACAGACGCCAAGCGGCTGGCGCATGGAGTAAACATCAATGCCGGGGCCTGCGCCCTCAGTGAACTCGCCCTTCTGAAGATGCGGAATACCGCAGGCAAACTCCACTACATCGATGCCGCGCTGAACATCGCCACGCGAGTCAGCCACCACTTTACCGTGCTCAGAAGAGAGCAGCTCAGCGAGCTCATCCATATTGGCTTCGAGAAGGCGTTTGAATTCGAACATCACGCGCGCCCGGCGCTGCGGGTTCGTCGTCATCCATTCCGGGAAAGCTTTCGCGGCAGCCTGAACGGCGGTGTCGACCTCATCTGTCGTCGCCAATGCAACACGGGCCTGAACCTCACCGGTACTCGGATTATAAATATCCCCATACCGGCCAGACTGGCCCTCATATGCTGCGCCCGAAATGAAGTGATGAACATCCCGCATGGGCTTCCTCCTATTGGAATTGTTTTGCCGGATGTAACGCCGTCAGAGGAGAAAAGCCACCAGAGAGACTGATTTTGAAGGTCAGATATGCTCAGTTCAACGGACTGACGCTCTCACCTTCGATCAGCTCAACCGAATTGATCTCCATGTGCTTGGGCCCCTTGAGTTCGCAATTTTTGAGCCCGCCTGGAAAGACTTCCCCAGAAAGATACTCAATCGCGATTTCGGCCATCTGCGCATAAGGCAATTGCACCCGTGTCATTCGGGGCCGCGTAACAGGTCCAACGCATCCTGCATCGTCAAATCCAGCAACCGACACGTCTTCGGGTACGTTCAAACCCTTCTGGCTGGCCCGGCTCATAACACCTGCCGCCATGCGGTCGTTGGCACAGAAAATGGCCGTTGGTGGGGTGGCACGTTCGAACAGAGCGTCTATCGCCGCCGCACCCGACTCAAGATCCGGCTCGCCGTCGAAAACCAGCTCAGGATCCAGAGCAATGTCCATATCTGTCAGCGCAAGCTCATAACCGCGCTTTCGGATCTGGCTGGCGGTATGATCCGAACCAGCTGAAACAAATGCGATCCGCTTATGGCCCTTTTCGAGCAACTGTCTCGTCAGCGCGCGTGCCGCGCTGCGGTCATCATGCGTCACACGCGCAAAATTTCCGTCATCGCCCCCCGGCCCAAGCGCCACTACTGACATGCCCTGTTCGGTCAGCCGGTCGAGCAGGCTCTGGCGTTGAGCAATGGCAGGGGTCACGATCAGCCCATCAAGGGATTGCAGAGCGAGCTGCCGTATAAGCTCTTCATCATCTCGGGTCGGCGATGTGCTGGACTCGACGTCTTCCAAAACCAGATGGTGGCCAAGCGATCGGATGCTTTTGAGCGCTGCAATCACCACTGGCGCAAGCTCCGGCGAGTCGTCCGACTGATAAAGGATACCGATCACCATGGATTGGCCCCGCGCAAGATTGCGCGCCATCAAATTCGGTCGGTAATTGAGTTCAAGAATGGCATCCTGAACGCGCTTGCGTGTCTCAGACCTCACTGCAGCAGAACCATTCAACACGCGTGACACTGTCATCTGCGAAACATTAGCCAGTTCCGCCACTTCCTTGATCGTTATTGCTCGGCGACGAACCACAGGAACTCCGTACTCGTAAGCGTTAAGACTTGCTTTGACCAATTCTCGTCAACAAATCGCCTTGGTCTGTGACTCCACAACATCTTCATCATTCATCAGTTCCCGGGGAAACTGTACGTTTTTCCATTTAATAACAGTGGCGTTTCGATGCGTTCTCACAAACAGCGTTGTAATCAGAACGGTAATTGATGCAAAACACAGTCTGCCTTTGACTTGGTCACGCTCACATATTTTTTGAGATAATACAAAAATAGCGCCCAGTATTGACTGAGCGCTATCGTATGTCTGGCAGATTTTATTTTACTAACACGCGACCATTATTTTAAACAGCGCGTTTTATTTCAAGTAAAAGTGAAACTCCTAACCCATTGAACGCGTTCACTTATTTGATCAATGCTGGCTTTCCGGCGTCGTCACAGTCATACCTTCCAGCTCCTCGCTGACAGAGATCTGACATGAAAGACGCGAATTGTCCTGAACGCCATCGGCAAAATCCAGCATGGATTCCTCCATAGCTTCCTGCTCGCCGGTTTTCGGCAGGTATTCCGGGTCCACATAAACATGGCACGTCGCGCAGGCACATGCACCGCCGCAATCAGCATCAATGCCGGGAATATTGTTCCGGACCGCCGCTTCCATAACGCTTTCGCCAGGTTTGGCGTCAACGTCGCGACGTGTGCCTTCATGATCAACGTATGTGATTTTTACCATTGTATCCTGTGCTCCCTTGAACTCACTTGGCCAGAGCCGCTTTCATGATGTCCTTCATGGACACCGATATATCAGCAACCGTCTCTGGTGAAATATCTGCATCGGCGGCAATCAGACGTTTTGCCGACAGAAACTCGGCTGGCGCATTCACCGCATCCACCGAAATCAGTTTTCCGCCTTTAAAATAGAAGGCCGCAAAGCTCTCATTCGCCGGGTCGCCGCGCACAACCACGTCGTCATAGCCTTGTGAAAGACCGGCGATCTGAAGCTTGATATGATACTGGTCTGACCAGAACCACGGGACATCCTCCGCCGGGCGGTCGCGGCCGGTGATGTGCGCCGCCGCGATCTTGCCCTGCTCGATGGCGTTATGGACACTCTCTAATCGACCATCGCGGCCATAATGAATCAGCGGGCGGTGCGCACAATCACCAATGGCATAGACGTTCGCATCATTGGTTCGCGCATCACGGTCCACCAGAATACCGTTCTTGCAGGCAATGCCGGATTCTGCAGCCAGCTCTTCATTCGGCAGAATACCAATGCCGATCAGCGCAACATCGCAGTCAATCTTCTCGCCGTCGTCTAGCATGCCATAGGAAACATTGCCGTCTGCATTACCGGCCAGTTCTTTCAGACGAACGCCCGTCCGGATGGTTACGCCCTGGGCTTTGTGAAGGCCCTCGTAGAACTCCGACATAACCGGCGAGGTCACACGTGCCAGCACGCGATCGGCCATTTCCAGCACCGTCACCTCAAGCCCCAGCTCGCGCGCGACAGCCGCGGCTTCGAGCCCGATATAGCCTGCGCCAACCACCAGAAGGCGATTGCCTTCCTGCATGGCGGGTTTCAGCTGACCGATATCTTCCAATGTTCTCAGATCAAACACATTGCCAAGGTCTGCACCCGGCAGCGGTAGGGGACGCGGACGCGAGCCCGTGGCGATGATCAGCTTGTCGTATCTGATCGGCTCACCCTCGCTCAGCTCGACCCGCCTTTCAGCGCGATCAATCTTTGTGGCGCTAACGCCGGTCATCAGCGTGATCTGATTGTCTTCATAAAATTGCTGCGGCTTCAGATAGAGCCGGTCGCGATCCAGCTTGCCCTTCAGATAGTCCTTGGAGAGCGGCGGGCGCTGATAAGGCGGCGCGGCTTCATCGCCGATCAAATAGATCGGGCCCTCATGCCCGAACTGGCGCAGAGAGACAGCTGCCTGCCCACCTGCCTGTCCGGCACCGAGAATAACAATTGTGGACTGCGCTGACATTTCCGCCCTTTCGACCGACGCGAATTTATGACGCCCGCGTCACTTTTTCAAGCTTCTTGCTGTGCGTCCAACTTCCTCTTAGTCAATTCACATGAATGCAAGCCCCAAGATTGAAATTTCCATGGCAAGCGAAAGCCAGACCCTCGCCCTTGGCCAGCGTCTGGCAAAGCTGCTCCAGCCCGGTGACGTGGTCGCGCTTTATGGCGATCTGGGCGCAGGAAAGACCACCTTTTCCCGTGGTCTCATCCAGGCCCTGCTGGGCGATGACATGGAAGTGCCCAGCCCAACTTATACGCTCGTCCAGACCTATGAGACGCCGACAACGGCGATCTGGCACTTCGATCTTTACCGGATCAAACACCCTGAAGAGTTGTATGAGCTTGGCTTTGATGATTCGCTTCAGGATATTGCCCTGATTGAGTGGCCGGATCATGCCGGGAAGCTTCTGCCCGCCAACCGACTCAGCTTAGAGATAGAGTTTGCGGGCTCGGGGCGTATTGCGCGCCTCAGTTCAGACGACCCCGACTGGATGAAACGACTGAATGAGCACTTCCCTGCCTCCTGAACGCGATCGCGCCATCGCCGCCTTTCTGAAAGAGGCTGGCTGGGGAGATGGTGTTCGGGCGTCACTCGGCGAGGACGCTTCCACCCGTCGGTATGAGCGCGTCACGCGCGGCGATGAAACCGCCATTCTCATGGATGCGCCACCCGCCGCCGAAAGCCAGCCCTGCGACGAACACGCGAGCATTCAGGATCGTATTCGCGCAGGCTGGAACGGCCGCACACGGCTGGCCGCCTGCCGTGTCGATGCCTTTGTTGGCATTGGCAATCATCTCCAGTCTTTGGGATTATCTGCGCCAAATGTCATGGCCTTCGATGTCGAACAGGGCTTCTGTCTGCTCGAAGACCTGGGCGACAGTATCTATGCGCGCGAGATCGAACGCGGCGCGGATGAAGAGACCCTCTACCTCACCGCCGTCGAAGCGCTCGCCCATGTGCATAACGCTCCCACCCCTGTGCGCGTCACCGCTGGCGACTACTCCTGGCCAATACTCACCTATGACGAGCTGGCCCTGACCACCGGCGCGGACCTCTTTCCAAAATGGTATCCGGGTTATGACAGCTCGGTTCAATTTTCAGGGTCGACAGCGCGCGACTTCGAGGATGTCGTTGAAGGTTTGAGCCGCCATCTCGCCGCCCTGTCTGGCACATTGATGCTGCGGGATTACCATGCCGAGAACCTCTTATGGCTGCCCGAACGGGACGGCCTGCAACGAGTCGGCATTCTGGACTATCAGGACGCCGTCAGCGGACCGGCCGCCTGGGATCTCGCCATGTTCCTTCAGGATGCCCGCCGGGATGTCACGCCTGACGTTCACGACAAGGCCTTCAATCGCTATCTCGACCTGACAGGCATTGAGGAAGAGACCTTCCGACGCGATTATGCCATCGCTGGCGCCATAAACGCGCTTCGCATTATCGGCGTGTTCGCACGCCTGATCGGGCGCGATAAAAAGCCCCGTTACGCCGCATTCCTGCCACGCGAATGGGGTCATCTGAAAACCAATCTTGCAAACCCGGCACTTGGGGAATTGCGCAGTGTCCTGACGCACGCCGCGCCCAGCCAGTTATCGGAGATCTGATGGATCAGCCCATCAAAACGGCGTTTTTTCTTGCTGCCGGTCTCGGCACGCGCATGCGCCCGCTCTCCCTGTCCACACCCAAACCGCTCATCCCCGTGAATGGTAAACCGCTCATGGACTATCTGCTGGACGAAGCGATAGCGGCGGGGATCGAACGCGCGGTGGTGAATGTCCACTATCTGCCCCAACAGGTGGAATCCCACATCGCCTCGAAGAAAGGGATTGAGGTCGTTCTCTCCGACGAACGCGATGAGCTTCTCGAAACCGGCGGCGCCATCGCCAAGGCCCACAAAACACTCGGCGAAGACCCGGTCTTCATCGTCAACACAGACGCGTTCTGGCTGAACCCTGTCGGCAATCCCTTCCACGCCCTCAATCAGGCCTATGATCCGGACAGAATGGACGACCTCCTTCTTCTGGCCGATTGCGAGCGCAGTCTCGGCTATGACGGCAAGGGCGATTTTGAACTCCTGCCCACTGGCCAGCTGGAGCGTCGCGGTGATCGTCCGTCTACGAAATGGGCCTTTGCAGGCGTTCGCATCACCAAGCCCGGCCTTTATAAAGACGAAGCCATTCGCCCCTTCTCGGCCAATCTCATCTGGACCCGCCTTCTCGAAGCCGGTCGCCTGTACGGCCTGCCGCTTGATGGCCAGTGGATGCATGTCGGCCGCCCGGAAACCATTGCCGAGGTTGAAGGCTGGATGAAAGACCATTGCCGCTAATGTCTGACCTGCTGTCACAGGAGCTGTTCAGCGAAAGCCGCCTTTTCACATTGCCTGCGGGCGCAGACTTTCTGGGCGAACTCGCTCACACCCTGATCGAAATCACCAAGGCCCGTGAATTTCCTGAACAACTCGGTGACGCACTGATCTTTGTGCCGAACCGGCGTTCCGCCCGCGCGCTGGCCGCCCGGCTTTATCAGGAACTTGCAACCCCAGGCTTTCTGCCACCGGATATCCGCCCCCTCGGTGATGCGGGCGACAACGATCCTGCTCTGCTCGGCGAACTTGCCAATATTGATGTGCGCCCCTCCATGCCGTCCGGCGCCCGCCTCGGCGCGCTCGCAAAGCCTGTACTGGCTTGGCATAAAGCGCGCGGCGAAGACCTCACGCTCGCCTCCGGCCTCGCTGTCGCTCGCGACCTGGCCCGGCTTCTTGATCAGGCCGCGCTTGCCGGTGAGGTCGATTGGGAAAGCCTGCCACTTCAGGTGCAGGATAAAGACCTCGCCGCGCACTGGCAGGTGTCGGTCGAATTCCTGGAAATCATCACCCAGGCCTGGCCCGAAGTGCTGGCTGAGAATGGCTATGCTGACACCCATGATCAGGACAGGCTCGCCGCTGAAGCCATGTGCGCCCGCTGGGCCCGCACGCCGCCCGAGACACCGGTCATCATTGCAGGCTCCACCGGTACCAGTCCGGCCACACGCCAGCTCATGTCCGCGGCTTTGGATCTGCCCCGCGGCGCGGTGCTCTTCCCCGGCCTCGATCATGACACCGATGC
>CETS01021475.1_pt1 | contig 29437 bp, 26 predicted proteins | sample 356391 | NCBI WGS metagenome assembly CETS01 (sample SAMEA2622673, study PRJEB7988) | marine metagenome | isolation source: saline water (ENVO:00002010), including
CTTCGGGTGTTACATCCGCAACGGGCAGTCGTCCTTGCGGATTTTTTTGTCCCTATTATATAGGTGACATAGCCGAACTATCTGACGATATGAGGCTTTTTCTGTGACGCGGGATGGAGCAGCCCGGTAGCTCGTCAGGCTCATAACCTGAAGGTCGTAGGTTCAAATCCTACTCCCGCACCCAAAAAGAACCCCCTTAGCTACGGCTTCGGGGGTTTTTTATTGTCTTATTCATCGGTTTGTCTTCAGTGGTGACATTGCGTCCGAGCGACTGCGGTGGCAGGTAGATCGCCAATTTGAACTCCGGGAATGAAAAGGGTCTGCGGGTTGAAACGCGTCTTTATCACTGGGTCGGCAGGCTTTATCGGATTTCACCTTGCAAAGCTCCTATTGCAGGAGGGCTTCAGGGTTCATGGCCTGGACGGGATGACGCCATATTATGACGTCGGCCTGAAGAGGGCCCGTCATGATCAGCTTCTTGCCATGGAGAACTTTACCGCAAGCGAAGGCCTGATCGAGGATGAAGAGAAGGTCGAAAAGATCGCAACTGATTTCCAGCCTCAGGTCATCGTCCATCTGGCAGCGCAGGCCGGCGTCCGGCACAGTATTGAGAAGCCGAAAGCTTATGTGCAGTCCAACGTCGTGGGAACGATGAACATTATGGAGATCGCGCGCGAACTGGAGGTGGAACACCTTCTTATGGCGTCCTCCAGCTCAGTCTATGGCGCGAACACAGAGATGCCGTTCCAGGAGACAGACAAAGCCGATACGCAGCTATCCATGTATGCTGCGACCAAGAAGGCTAATGAAAGCATGGGCCATGCCTATGCGCATCTCTGGAACTTACCGACCACCATGTTCCGGTTTTTCACGGTATATGGCCCATGGGGACGACCGGATCTCGCCTATTTCAAGTTTGTCGATGCCATACTGAACGGTCGACCCATTGATATTTATAACAATGGCCAGATGGCGCGGGACTTCACCTATGTGACGGATCTGGTGCGCGGCATCAGGCTTTTGATTAACGCCGTGCCGAGCCGCGGCGAGGGCGCGCGCGTTCATGAGCATGATAGTCTGTCACCTGTGGCCCCGTTTCGGATCGTCAATATCGGCAATTCTGAGAAGGTGGCTTTGCTGGACTTCATTGAAGCGATTGAAACCAGCCTCGGTATGAAGGCGGTCCGCAATTATATGCCCATGCAGCCGGGCGATGTTCAGGCAACCTGGGCAAATGCAGACCTTCTCCACAAGCTCACGGGGTACCGCCCTGAAACAAAATTGCAGGATGGGGTGGATGCGTTTGTGTCCTGGTACCGCGATTACTATCACCACTAAGCCTGTCCCTGATCGAGACCATTGGAGGTCTTTATGAAGATTCTTGTTTTTGGCCGTACAGGTCAGGTTGGGCGTGAGCTTGGACAGTATGGCGAGGTCACTGCGCTGTCGCGTGAAGAGGCGGACTTGGCCCAACCTGAGACTTTAGCTGATATCATCAGAGATAAGGCGCCCAATCTGATCGTGATCGCCGCCGCCTACACAGCCGTCGATGCGGCAGAGCGAGAGGCTGAGCTAGCGGATACGATCAACCATCGGGCGCCAGCAGCGATTGCTGATGCGGCAGCGACTGCAGGTATTCCTGTCATCCACTATTCGACTGATTTCGTCTTTGATGGATCCGGGGAGGCGCCATTCACAGAGGGCGACACGCCTGCACCACTTAGCGTGTATGGACAAACAAAGCTGGATGGCGAACGTGCTGTTCTGTCCGCCAGCGAGCGGAATATTGTCTTACGCGTTGCCTGGGTCTTTTCTGCGCATGGTACGAATTTCGTCAAAACCATGCTCAAGCTCTCAGAAACGCGTGACGAACTACGCGTCGTCAGTGATCAGATTGGCGGGCCGACAGCCGCTTCTGATATTGCCAGAGTGACGATGACACTGGCGCGTCGCCTCCAAGACGATAGAGACGAAAAAGGCGGGCTGTTCCATTATACAGGTGGACCGGATGTCAGCCGATCAGACTTTGCCCGCAAGATATTCAGCCTGGCCGGAAAGCGTGTGACGATTCATGATATTCCGTCGAGCGAGTTTCCTGCGCCGGCGGCGAGACCGCTCAATTCTCGACTGGATGGATCTTTGCTGGAACAGCGTTTTGGCATTTCGCGGCCAGACTGGCGGAGAAGCCTCGAAGAGGTGATCAATTCAGTCGCTGACTGAGCTGGTATCGTGAAGCAGGCTGATTTCCCGGCCTGTGACGCGCGCTGAGACGTCGAATACGACCTTGATGATCGTCGGCGACAAGGTCTCATCCACAGAGCCATCTTTCAGCACCCGACCCGACTTCATCCAGATCAGGCGATCTGCAAAGTTCGCCGCCAGTGACATATCGTGCAGGACCACAAGCGCACATCCGCCGTTTCGCGTGAAGTCACGTATGATCGACATGACACGCAACTGGTGTTTCGGGTCCAGTGCCGCCAGCGGTTCATCCGCAAGCAGAACCGGGGTTTCGCCAGCCAGAACGCGAGCGACATGGACCCGAGAGAGCTCACCACCTGACAAAGTATCTGTGCGGCGATCAACAAAACGTCCGAGGTCGCAGGCCTGAATCGCGCGGTCGATGGCAATTTCGTCATCACTGGTCAACCGGTTCGTATTCGCGCCATAGGCAAATCGGCCTAGTGCGATGACGTCTCTGACCCGGATCGGCCAGGCGAGGGGACGGGTCTGAGGCAGATAGCCAATCTTTCTGGCTCTGTGCGTCGATGAGAGATTGCAGAGCGGCTCGCCTTCGATGTCTATCAACCCGCTGGAGAGCGGCTGTATGCCTGCGAGTGCGCGCAAAACCGATGATTTCCCAGCGCCATTTGGGCCGATCAGACAGCTCAATGTGCCAGGTTTCAGGCTAAAGCTGATTTCGCTGAAGAGTCTGGTCTTGCCAGAATGAGCTGAGGCGTCCCGGATTTGAAGTAGCTGGCTCACGGTGTGGCTCCAGCTCGTCGCTGTGCGGCGATCCAGATGAAAGCAGGCGCGCCGATAATTGCCGCCACAACGCCAAGTTTGAGCTCGGAATAAGTTGGTGTCAGACGGATTGCAATGTCAGCGATGAGAATCAGAACGCCGCCGGATAGTGCAGAAGGCAGAAGCGTGCGGGCCGGATCGTGGCCCACCAGGGGACGGATAGCGTGAGGCGCAATAATACCAACAAAGCCGATTGCCCCGGCAAGAGCGACACTGCCGCCTGTAGCAAGGCCCGCCCCGAGAATGATCAGGACACGTTGCGACACCAGATTCACGCCAAGCCCTGCAGCAGCTTCCTCGCCTAGGGTGAGAGCCGACAAGCCGCGTCGGCAGGTCAGCATAATGACCGCTCCGATCAGAATGAAGGGTAAGGCGTAGGCAAGGTCGAGGAGACTACGATTGGCGACAGAGCCAAGCGTCCAGTTTATGAGATCGGCAAGCGTAAAAGGATTTGGCGCGAAGTTCATGAGGAGGGACATGAGCGCGCCAGAAAAGCTTGTCAGGCCAACGCCGATGAGAATGAGTGTGACCACTGAGCCAACGCGCAGGGCTGCAAGCGCGAGAAAGGCTGTGGCGATCAGTGCGCCGGCAATCGCAGAAAGCGGCAGAAAGAGACTGCTCGCAGTTCCGAGGCCAAAATAGAGGGTCAGCGTAGCGCAGAGAACTGAGACGGAGGAGACGCCAAGAATACCCGGTTCTGCCAGCGGGTTGCGAAGCAGGCCCTGGAGCGCAGCTCCGGACATGCCCAGTGCCGCGCCGACTACGAAAGCTGAGAGCGCACGGGGCAGACGGACCTGCCAGACGATCAGGCGGTCCTCGACAGATCCGGTGCCCAAAATGCCGCCGAGCACATCGCCGAAGTGCATAGCAGTTGAACCAAGAAAGCAGGCCGCAACAACAGCCAAAAGCGCAACAATCGCAAGGCTGATATTGAGAGGCAGATCAGTTTTTATTTCTATCTCCATGAGCATCAGCCAAAGCTTCAATCGCTTCGATCAGATACCAGCCGCCGCAGGCTGTCCACGCTCCGTTGAGCGGAATAACATCGGCATTATCTAATTGTTTCAGTGCAACAGGGTGCCGACTAGCACTCCAGTTGCCCGGTGTCTTGTGAATGCTTTCATAAAATGCAGCCGCGACAACATCAGGGGTCTCGGTAAGAAACCGCTCAAGCGGCAGATCCCGCCAGCCTGGCGTGGTTTCATAATTCTCAAATCCAGCAGCGGAGAACATATCTCCGATTACCGAACCTGGCCCTGAGGTCACGCCACCGGGTGTCATATAGAGAGCTGTCTTGTCATTGTTATGGGGCTTCAGGCCAGCGAGGCGCGCGTCAAAGTCGGCGATCAGCTCTTTACCGCGTTCTTCAGCGCTCATTGCCATTGCCACGTCGAGTGTAACTTGGCGAATGCCTTTCAGATCATTTCCCCATCCGATCTGAACGACTTCAATCCCTGCGCGACGGAAGAGTTCGCTCGCCCTCGGACCTCCACCGAATGACCGCACGATCAGGTCTGGTTTCAGGGCCAGAACGTCTTCAGTCCGAGGCAAGACCTGCGGAATTCCTTCAGCCTGATCGCTCATAAAAGAGAAGTCATCTGTCGCTTCAGTCGATAGAGCGAGAATGTTCTCCCGATCAGCAAATGCTAGCACATACTGATCGGCGCAATAGTCTAGGCTGACAATGCGCTGTGGAGCGGCGCTCTCCTCTGAGATCGATGGATTCTGGCTGTCAGGAGCTGAGCATCCTGTCAGTGCGATCAGAAACAGAAGAGAGGCCGCTGTCCGCATACTTATCTCAACTTGATGCCGACAAACGCGGCTGCGCCAGGCGCGTGATAGCCAAAGACGTCTGTCACTTCCTGATCGAATAGATTCTCACCCCGCAGTGTGAAGGAGGCGCGATCCGTGATCGGATATTCGAATGTGCCGGATGCCAGCACATAGGAGTCGAGCGTGACAGTCTGATATGTTCCGAAGTCTGTATCTTTCTGTTCGCCAACATAATCCAGTGCAATCCCAGCCCTGAGACCATTCAACTCAGGATGGGTCCAATCGATAGCGAGGCTGGCGGTGAACTCAGGCACCCTAATTTCATCTGCGCCTGTTTCATTCTCTGAGCTGATCTGGCTCGCAGAGGCGGAGAGGTGGAAACTTTCGGTGAGAGCCAATCGGCCACCTGCTTCAACGCCTGAGCGGGAGCTCTCGCCGACACGGTTCTTCGGTGTCGATGCGAAACTCGGCGTGTAGGCTGTGTAGATCTCGTTCTCAAGATCGGCCTCGAAATAGGAGAGTGAGAACTCAGCCCGCCCGAAGCGCTGATCAATGCCAACTTCCCAGCTGGTCGAGCTTTCGGGCACAAGATCTGGATTGCCGACAAAGCTTCCCGGGTAGAAGCCGAACAGCTCCGTAAAGGTCGGGTTCTTTATGCCTTTACCGCCGCTTGCGCGAAGCTGAGTTGTATCCGACAACGCATAGGCTGCGCCCGCTCTCCATGTGGTGGCATCATCGAACCGGCCATCATTCTCATCGCGACGAACTGAAGCATCAAGCGCCAGCTTGTTGAAAACACCCCGGAATTCAACGGCGTATCCGAGGGTATCAAAACGCTGGTTCTGATTGGGGTCGCCATAAGAGCTGGCTTCGCCACGGCGCTCATAGTCCTCGCGTTCCCAGTCGACCAGTCCTGCGATGTTGATGGATCCAGCACTGACCGGAAGCTCAATTGAAGGGCTGTAGGAGAGTTTGGTGCGCTCGCCGGTTGTCTGATCCGTTGCCAGACCGTCAGCGAAATTCTCGCGTTCAACCTCATTATAGCTAGCTTTGATCTGGTGGTTCAGGCCGAATGCATCCAGATCATATGCGCCGCCGATAAGCCACTGATTGCTCTCGCTCTCGCGATCTGCATTGTCGAGCAAGCCGTCAAAGTCGAGATCAGGATCTGTTTGACTGGTTGTTGAACGGTAAGTCAGAACGCCACTCAGCGTCCCCGCGGTGCCAAAATCCTGTTTCGTTGTCGTTAGCGCTGACCAGCTGTCCGAGCCGTCTTTTTCACCATCTCGGCCCGAGCTATCGACGCCAGCGGTATCAAAGCCGGAGAGCGCAAGCGTGACAGGACCGTTTGCAATTTCGCTTCCAAGTTCGACGGAACCGCGCAGCGTACCGTGTGTGCCGAATTCGGCTTCAGCGACGAGACCTTCGCGGTCAGCTGTGACGAGGTTGATCACACCGCCAATGGCGTCTGAGCCGTACAGCGCTGAATGCTCTCCGCGCGCGATTTCGACTTCAGACAGGCTGAGCCCGCTGAACAGGCCGAAATCTGTTTCTCCGGTAACGGGGTCAGAAATTTCTACACCGTTCAAAAGCGCGAGCGTGTGGTTGGCTTCGGCGCCGCGGATACGGATCTGAGTCAGGCTGCCCTGTGAGCCTGAACGGGACACAGCAAGGCCTGGAACCGCGCGAAGTTGATCGGCAATGTAAGCGCTGTCACGCACGGCGAGGTCACTGGCGCTCAGAAGGGTGACGGAAGAGGAGATTTCGCCGAGCGGAACGCTGCGAAGCCCGACGACTTCAACGGTTTCGAGCACGTTTTCCTCAGGGGCAGGCTGATCGGCAGCCGTCTGCGCATGGGATGGAAGGGCGAGAATGAGCGGCAAAGCGCAGGTATAGCGTAGCAAACGCATGTAAATATTCCTTGAGCCCCGTCTGCACCGGCGACGGACTCCAACGACAAGTACGCAAGCCAGAACGCATCACCGGTGCGATGCGGCCAGCAGATTCAGTCGTTGCAAAGGATGTGAGTCATATTCACGCTTCCTCGCTGCCATTGGCTGGTCCCGGCCGACAGACGAACGACGCGATGGCAGGTTTCCTGACTTGTCGATCCCGGCTGCGCTTCACCTTCCCGGACGAATCCAGTGGCAATTCGAAGAACAGCTCCCGACATACAGTTGCGGGCACAGTGCAGGGCTCTCACCTGCTTCCCTCTTAGCCGGCGAACCGGCACCATCAGCGGCGTGTATGACGAGAGCCTGACCGGTTTGTCAATCTTGAACGAAAAAACCTCCCTGCGAACAGGGAGGCAAGGTCAGTTCGAGCTGAGCGTTGCGCTCAGGGGAAAGCGTCCCAGCGCACGTCAGTAAACATGCGGGAACGCTATCATTAAAAGTGAAACGCCGCTCACATGCCATCCACATTCACGTGATGGCCTTCACAGCTCCGTCAGGAAATAAAGGAGTCAGGGCAGTTGGAATATGCTGTGCGTCGCTGGCCCGGGGGTGTGGTGAGGACACGTTCAATGGCGGCTTCAAGCTCCCGGCGAATGAGCGAGGCAGACACTGTGCCCTTGAAACAGACGATCGGCTCCTTGGTGTCAGCAGCGATCACAGTGGCATAGCCTGTGTACGGATAGCCGTTATAGCCCTTGTGAATCACCATCATGCCGGATGATCTCATGTCATTGTAAAATCCTGCCCAGAAGCGATCTTTCTGCTCCCGGGTGCCGGTTTTAGTGACGGTAAGGTCAATCCGAACGACTTCAACATCCCGTCGATCAAACGTCTCGATCGCACTTTCGAGGCGGGGGTCAAAAATCCTGCAGACAGGGCACCAGTCTGCGGTGAAGTTTACGACCTGGATTTTCGGACCAGCTGCAGAGGCAGCTGGCGTCGCAACCACGGTCACAATCAGACACAGAAAGCCTATCACTCTCATTTCGGAATGCCCTGTCCTCTAATCATCGCCCGTATCAGTCGTGGTGATGCAAGATGCGGGCCTTAAGAAAACACCCGATTGAAAATCTCGTCTACTCTTTTGGTATGGTAGTCGAGGTCGAAGAGGTCATTGATCTGATCGGCTGACAGTTTCTCGGTAACGTCTGCATCTTTCAGCAGCAGTTCGCGGAAGGAGGTGCCTTCCCGCCATGTGATCATGGCATTGCGCTGAACCAGTCGGTAGGCATCTTCGCGGCTGGCGCCGGCGCCGACCAGAGCCAGCAGGACGCGCTGCGAGTTATGAAGGCCGCCAAGCTTGTTCATATTGGCCATCATGTTTTCTGGATAAATCACCAGACCGTCCATTACGCCTTTGAGACGCGCGAGCGCGAAGTCGAGGTGGATTGTAGCGTCAGGTCCGATGCAGCGCTCCACAGAGGAGTGAGAGATATCGCGCTCGTGCCAGAGGGCCACGTTCTCAAGCGCTGGTGTGACGGCTGAGCGAACAAGACGTGCCAGACCAGTGAGGTTCTCCGTCAGCACAGGATTGCGCTTGTGCGGCATAGCCGAAGAGCCCTTCTGACCGCTGGAGAAAAACTCCTCGGCCTCGAGAACTTCAGTCCGCTGAAGGTGACGAATTTCGGTGGCCAGACGCTCGATCGAGCTGGCGATCACGCCGAGTGTGCAGAAAAACGCGGCATGTCGATCGCGCGGGATGACCTGTGTTGAGACGGGTTCCTGCGCGAGGCCGAGGTTTTTGGCGACGTATTCTTCGATGCGCGGGTCAATATTCGCATAGGTGCCGACCGCACCGGAAATGGCGCAGGTTGCGATCTCTGCGCGGGCGGTCTTCAGCCGCTCCAGATTGCGCGCGAATTCAGCATAATAGCCAGCAAGCTTGACGCCAAAAGTGGTTGGCTCGGCATGGATGCCGTGGCTGCGACCGATAGTGATGGTGTCTTTGTGCTCGTAAGCGCGTTTCTTGATGCTCTCGAGCAGGCCTTCAAGCTCGCGCAGGAGAATGTCGCTTGCGCGGGAGAGCTGGACGGCGAGACAGGTGTCCAGAACGTCGGAGGAGGTGAGGCCTTTGTGGAGGAAGCGGGCTTCCTCACCGACATGCTCCGCCACATTTGTCGTGAAGGCGATAATGTCGTGTTTTACCTCTCGTTCGATCTCGTCGATCCGGTCGACTTCGAAGGCGCCACGTTCGCGAATGGCTTTGGCCGCTTCAACCGGAATTTCGCCCAGCTCAGCCATGGCTTCACAGGCCAGGGTCTCAATTTCGAGCCAGATGGCGTACTTGCTTTCCGGGCTCCAGATGGAGCTCATTTCGGGACGCGCGTATCTGGGGATCATGGTGCAAGCCTGCCTTCATTGAAGATGAGTTGGATTGAAGGCTGTGTATGGGCAGATATGGCCACACGGCAAGTGCAAGCCTGCGAAAATCAGCGATCTGAGGGCATAACATGGCAACTGTCTTTGAACTGATAGTTTGCCAAGCTTTGGCTTCCCGTTTAATCCCTCACAAAAGCGTTACGTTTAGGGGCAGCGATTCATGTTTTCAAAAATCCTCATTGCGAACCGTGGCGAGATTGCCGTTCGAATTATTCGGACCTGTCAGCGGTTGGGTGTGAAAACAGCAATTGTCTATTCTGAGGCTGATGCTGACAGTCTGGCGGTGGAATTGGCTGATGAAGCCGTCTTTATCGGCCCCGCGCCAGCTGCAGAATCCTATCTGGTTATGGACAAGATCGTTGATGCGGTTCGCAAGACGGGCGCAGAGGCTGTTCACCCCGGTTTTGGTTTTCTGTCGGAAAATCCGGCCTTCGCGCGTCGCCTTGAAAAAGAGGGCATTACGTTTATCGGCCCCAACCCGCACGCTATTGAAGCCATGGGCGATAAGATCACATCGAAAGAGTTCGCGGCGAAAGCTGGCGTCTCGACGGTGCCGGGTCATATGGGCCTGATTGAGGAAACCGGCGAAGCCATAAAGATTTCTGGCGAAATCGGCTATCCGGTGATGATTAAAGCGTCTGCTGGCGGCGGCGGCAAAGGTATTCGCGTGGCCTATAACGACGCCGAAGTGAAAGAAGGTTTTCCGGCGGTGCGTGCGGAAGCCAAGAATGCCTTCGGCGACGACCGTGTCTTCATCGAAAAATTCATCGAAAGCCCGCGTCACATTGAAATTCAGGTGCTGGGCGACAAGCATGGCAATGCCATCTATTTGTTCGAGCGGGAGTGCTCAATCCAGCGCCGAAATCAGAAAGTCATCGAGGAAGCACCATCGCCGCTTCTTGATGAGGCCACCCGGAAGAAAATGGGCGAGCAGGCCGTCGCGCTCGCCAAAGCGGTCGATTATGACAGCGCTGGCACGGTGGAGTTTGTTGCCTCAGGCGTCGATAAAAGCTTCTACTTCCTCGAGATGAACACCCGCCTTCAGGTGGAGCATCCTGTCACTGAGATGATCACTGGCGTTGATCTGGTCGAGCAGATGCTGCGCGTGGCATCCGGCGAGAAACTGGCCATTTCGCAGGACGATCTCTCCATCAATGGCTGGGCCGTTGAAAGCCGCGTCTATGCGGAAGACCCGTATCGAAATTTCCTGCCAAGTATTGGCCGCCTTAAGCGCTTTCAGCCGCCTCCGGAGGGTGAGATTGCGGGCGCACCGGGCACCGTGCGGATCGATTCTGGTGTTCGCGAAGGCGATGAGATCTCGATGTTCTATGACCCGATGATCGCCAAGCTGGTTACACACGGAAAAAACCGCGATGAAGCGCTTGATACGCAGCTGGCAGCACTCGACCGTTATCTGATTGACGGCATTCAGGATAATATTCCTTTCGTTGCAACGGTTTATGGCCAGGAACGCTTCCGGTCGGGCGATATCACGACCGCCTACATCAAGGACGAATTTCCAGACGGTTTCGCAGGCGTTGAACCGACGCAAGAACAGTCTGTGATACTGGCGTGCGCCGCTGCCTTTGTGCATGGCGTCTTCATGCATCGCGCATCGCAAATATCGGGTCGGTTGTCGCCCACCCCAGAGCCGCGTGAGGATTGGGTGGTGATCCTCGATAAGGTGCATCATGAGATCAAACTGAAATTTGCGGAAGGCCGTGCTGAGATCGAACTGGACGGCGAAACACACGTTCTGGAGACCGAGTGGAAGCCGGGTGAGCACCTTCTTGAGGGCCTGCTTGATGGCGAGCCCTTTGCCGTGAAATTTGCGGACCGTACTGAAGGCTATCTGTTCCGTCACCGGGGCGTGGCTTTGCGTGCGCTTGTCTGCACTCCGCGCTCAGCTGAGCTTCATGCCAAGCTCCCTGAAAAGGAAGAAGCGGATCTTTCCAAGCTTATCATGAGCCCAATGCCGGGCCTCGTTGTCAGCATGGATGTTGAGCTCGGCCAGGAAGTCAAATCCGGGGAAGCGGTCTGTGTTGTCGAAGCCATGAAGATGCAGAATATTATCCGTGCAGAAGCGGACGGTGTTGTCAAAGCGATCAATGTCGGGGCAGGTGACAGCGTCGCAGCAGACGAGGTGATGGTCGAGTTCGAATAACGAACAGGCCATCATCCCTCGTTGTGAGGGAGAGAAACTGGCCGACCAAGCCAGCCAGACAGCCGTGTGAGGGGAAAATCGGTGACTGACAGAGCTGCAGACGGAAACGTCTATGATCCGGAACATCCATGGCTGAAAGATGCCAAAGATGATCCATCGCGAGCGAACTGGTTGCACGAGTTTGGCGACCCCACAGGTACGACCCGTCAGCCAGTTTTCCTGCGCGGACAGATGATGCTGGCGCTGGTCCGCGGCGGCATATTCATCGCGACACTGTTTCTCGTCGGCTCCAACCCATGGCTCGCAGCTGGCATTGCTTTTGCTGGCCTTGGTTTGGTGCTTGTTGCTTCGCTTTGTCAGCATGTCCGGCGTCTGAACGATTCCGGGCGTCCGGCTTTTCTGGCCGCCATCATCGCTATTCCGATGCTCCTGTCTGTAGGGCTTGGCGTTATGGGCCTGACGAGTGTGCCGGAAAAGCTGGAACAGGCGCAGGCAGCTTCTGGGAAGCGCTCAACAGCTCCTCCGCAAGGCAAAGCAGCAGCCGATTCAGAGGCTGCTGGAACTGAAGTTGAAGACGCTGCAGCTGAAGCAGAGCCCAAACCGGCGCCTCAGGCAAGGCAGGGGCGTGGTGGCCCTCCGAAGCCTGTAACTCAGGAAAGCCTTATTGCAGGCGTCATCCAGAGCTCGCTCTTCATCTGGCTGATCACGAGCCTCGCGACGATGGCGTTTTCACTGTTTTATGTCTCGCGACGCTCAACCGTCGAGCGGCCATAGTCGGAATGCCTGGGTGCTGTCAGTGCTCAGGCAGCCTCGCTCCCGGCTTCATCTGGCTGCTGCACCGGCAGGAGCAGAGTGACCGTGGTGCCAACGCCAAGTTCAGACTCTATAACAAACTTGCCACCATGCATTTCTGCCAGCGAGCGTGTGAGCGCCAGACCAAGGCCCGTACCATTCTGATTCATGTCCTGATTGGATTGCGCCTGCTCAAACGGATTGGCGAGTTTGGGCAGATCATCCTTTGATATGCCAACGCCCGAATCTTTGACCTTGATGGCAACGAACTGGCCCTGATTTTCCAGAGAGACCGTGACGCGGCCACCATCCCTGGTGAACTTGATGGCATTGGAGGCGAGGTTCAGGACCATTTGACGAACTGCGCGATGGTCAGCTTCAATGTCCTGAATGTCTTCCTGATGAATCAGTTCGAGCGTGAGGTTTTTCTCGTCTGCCTTGCGGCGGATCATACGAACGGCGGCATCAACAGGTTCGACCGGATCGATTGGCTTCGTATTGATGGTCATTTTGCCAGATTCGATCTTGGCCATGTCCAGAATGTCATTGATCATGTCGAGAAGATGTTGGCCGGAGATGAGAATATCCTCAGCGTAGGACTGATAGCGCTTGTCACCGAGCGGCCCGAAAACCTCTTTGACCAGCATTTCTGAAAAGCCATTGATGGCGTTCAGAGGTGTACGCAACTCATGGCTCATATTGGCAAGGAAGCTGCCTTTGGCCTGGCTGGCATGTTCGGCCTTGGTTTTTTCTTCAGCGTATTTGCGCGTGAACTCGCGAGCGCGCCCTTCTGATCGTTCCAGTTCCGAAACGAGTCTTTTCAGCTTTTTCTCATTCCGCAGATGTTCGTCCTGCTGATACTTCAGTTTGGAGATATCTGAGCCGATGGACAGCATGAGGCCGGAAGAGGTTTCGCGCTCTGCGAGGTGATACCATCGTCCATTTCTGAGAAGGACTTCGCGCTCACCCATGGCCATTTCTGTCGAGCGATCCATGCGGATCGTCTTGCTGATCTCCATATTCACCACGTCATGACTGGCGCCTGGGCGGAGCACATCGGAATCAAGATCAAAGGTTTTTGCAAAAGATTCATTCCAGAAAACAAGGCGTCGCCGATTGTCCCACAATGCGATTGGCATGGAGAAACCTTCAAAGGCCTGACGCAGGCGCGCCTCGGATGCTCGAATCCGCTCTTCCAAATGTCGGCGGTCAGTCACATCTAGCACAAAGCCTTCCAGTGCGACCTCTGCCTGACGGTCTGAGGACATTGGGCGCATGCCTCTGAACTCATAGAAATGGTTGCCAATGGGTACACTGCCGCGAAGCTTACCTTCAGAAATGCCCTTTTTTAGTGCCGTCAGAAACCGACGGGCCGTTTCGCCTCCGAAATAAGTTTCAAGTTGATTGAGCGGTACTGTGCTCCCAGGCGGGATATCACAGGCCCTGGCGAGAGCGCCCGTGACGCGCATCCGGGAAACCCCAGCGTCGATCTGCCAACTTCCAGCGCCGACAGCGCCAGCAAGATCGTGGAGTTGGCTTTCTGACATTAACGGCTCGCCTACCCAGTTTACGTCGGTGGCGGGCACAACAGATCTGTTTTGGTCTTTTCGCCTGGCCTTGAAGGCGCCCAGGAAAGTCAGCACCGCCAAGACCGGCGCAAGGATGAGAAGACTATAGAGAATGAGGGCACCAGAGCCGAGAACGGTAAACCAGGGCTCCGAATAGATTTTGCAGACACTCACGCCGACGCCAGATTGACCGGTTGACGAGCAAGCCGAAATCCTGCGGATCCAGAAACGATCAAAGCCGCTCCTGAAGCCTCCATTCAGCGTATCAATCACAGACATATCCTGGCTGTCGATCCAGGTGAAATTGCCTGTATGGCCAACGCGAAGCGGCGCCAGACCGGCTCCGGCAAGAGCTATCTGGAGCGACTCGCCCTCTTGAACCCATTCGTTCAGACGCGCGGCGGGGACCGTCGCAGCGTAACGGGTGCCATTCACCTCTGCGATGACGATTGCACCGGTCGGACTTGCTCCGACGCTGATATCGTTGTTCGCCATGAACTTTGCAGCGGAGATTGTGTCGCTGTCGGCCAGGCGCATTCGCGCCCCTTCCGGTGAGACGCGAAACAGGCGCTCAATCGACGGCAGACGACTTTCAACAGCAAGGACACCCAGCCCCCCCTGACCGGCAATCTCCAGCGCACCGGTAAGGTCGGCACGAACGGCCTCCAGATAGCGTCGGAGGCTTCTCGCTTCACCTTCGAGGCGTGACTGCTGAATCAGGCTTTCGCGCTGCAGGTCGTCCCAGCCCTTTACGCCAATTGCCGCGATCTCAATGATAAGAAACAACACGGCCAGCAATGAAAGGCGCGAAAGCAAGGATTCAGCCGCACTTTGGTCGTCACCGTTTCCGGATTGCGGAGGAGAACCAGATTTTTGAGTCCGGTTGCGTTTCACGTTCAGGCCTTTTGAATGCTATGGCAGCAGCACATGATTCTGCTAGCCATCCAATCATTAAGGGCCTGTTAACTTTCCGAATCTTGTTAGGGAATCGGTTACGTTTTCCACAGTCGTCCTTACCGCACAGGCTAGGCTTTCTCGCCTTCCAGCACCTCGGCAGTGGTCGTATCTTCGGAACGGCGTTCCGGGCCGCGATAATGCTCAGACTTCACGCGTCGGCGATCCGGACCGAAATACTGGCTTGTTCGGATAAACGGGCGAGGATTGTTCACAATCGCCCGGACCTTCCGGAACAGCTCTTTCGCCGTGACAGGTTTACAGCAGAATTCAGTGACCCCCGCATCACGTGCGGCCAGCACCTTGGAGCGTTCTGAGTATGCCGTCAGCATGATGATCGGCACGAAGGGGTTGGGACTGTCATCGCCCGTTCGGACGAGACGAACGAAATCTGTCCCGTCCAGGATTTCCATCAGATAGTCCACGATGATGAAGTCGATATGCTCTGTGCGAACGATGTCGAAGGCTTCTGCGGCATCATTCGCTTCCAGAAAGTGACTGATGCCAAAGCCGCGAAGCAGGGTCTTAACGATGGTAATCATGTGCTTATTGTCATCGACAATCAGCACAGTCAGCCGTGACATTGCAGCGTGTGACATTCTCAGCCTGCGCGGACGTTAAACAAAACAGGGGGCCAGACTAGCGCCACAACATTAACGCGATATTGCCAATTTACGCAGGCTAAGATGCTTGTCAGTCCTGAGCCAGTGTCCGATGGACAATATCTCTCGCATTCTTGGACAGATCAGCTTCGCTCAGCTTGGCGAGTTCGGCGCGCGCCAGAGCCTGGCGATCCTGATCCACCCGACGCCATTGCTCGAATGCCGTAAGAAGACGTGCGGAGAGCGCGCCATTAAGCGGATCAACCTTGCGAATGACCTCTGCCACAACGCGATAGCCTTCACCGGTTTTGCTGTGGAAGGCGACAAGATTACCCATGGCAAACGCGCCGGCCACTGAACGGACCCGGTTTGGATTCTTCCAGTCGAAATCCTTGTGTTCGAGCAGAGTCCGAACGCGCGCAATTGCCTGATCGCCGGGCTGGCTGACCTGAACAGAGAACCATTTATCCATCACCAGAGGCGATTTGCTCCACTTTTTCTCAAAGGCGGCGACGGCAGTCTCGAAATCGTCACTGCCTGTATTTGCCAGGGCGCGGAGCGCAGACATGGTGTCCGTCATGTTACGAGCGCGATTGAAGCAGTCGAGCAATTGTTTGCTGTTTTCCCCACCCGACGCAGACAGCAGATCTAGGCACCCGGCATAAAATGCACGGCGACCTGCAGAGATGGCATCCGGAGAGAAGGGTGCATCATCGGCGAGGCCTGCAGCGACAGCCGAATTGATCTCGTCAGACAGACGAGTGGCCAGCTCAACGCGGATCAGACGCTTGGCTTCGTAGATTGCAGCCGGGTCTGCAGGCTCCATTTCCATGAAGAGTTCGCCAACACCGGGGAGGGTGAGGAGCTGAGCTGCAAAAGCGGGGTCGTCGGACACGGTCTGACGGACAGCCTCGGCCTGAGCAGTGATCAGATCTTCTGGCAGTTCAGGCGTTTTGCCGCCGACAATCTGATGGGCCATTTCCAGAAGAACACGTCGGGAAACAGTCTGTAGCGCTTCCCATTTGGCAAAGGCATCGGTTTCGAGCGTAACCAGTTTGAGGCGTTCTTCAGTGGAGAGGTCCTGATCGACCCGTATCGGTGCGCTGAAATTGCGATTGGCCGAGATAATGGCGTCGCTCATTTCGGGCGCGAGACTCAGTTCCGTGAGTTCATCGATCAGCAGGACTTTGTCGTCGGCAGAGGGCTGACGAGGCTCGCCCGTTTCCGGATGGATTTCAGTTCCGTCAGCTTTGAAAGCCGTGAGACGCAGAGGGATGGGCACAGGCTTTTTCTCGTTCTGACCTGGCGTTGGCGCAATGGACTGGGTGATCCGAAGGCGCTCAGTATTGCTTGCCGGGTCGGTGACGCGCTCGAGTTTGACGCGCGGGGTGCCGGCCTGGCTGTACCAGGTGCGGAAGCGAGAGAGGTCAAAGCCAGCGGCTTTCTCAAATCCTTCGTAGAAGGCTTCGATAGTTGTGGCTGTGCCATCATACTTCTCGAAATACAGGTCCATGCCTTCAGCGAAAGCCTCGTCACCGAGATATGTTTTCAAAGCGCGAATGAGTTCGGCGCCTTTTTCGTAAACCGTTGCGGTGTAGAGGTTGTCGATCGAGCCATAGCGATCTGGCCGCACGGAGTGTGCAAGCGGACCAGAGTCTTCGGCAAACTGGCGACCACGCAGGCGGATCACATCCTTGATACGCTGAACCGGACGAGAGCGCATATCTGCGGAGAATTCTTGATCGCGGAAAACCGTCAGGCCTTCTTTCAGGCAGAGCTGGAACCAGTCGCGACATGTGATGCGATTGCCGGTCCAGTTGTGGAAATATTCGTGAGCGACAATGCTCTCAATGGCTTCAAAGTCGCCGTCCGTTGCCGTTTCGGCATCTGCCAGAACGTAGGCCGAGTTGAAGATATTGAGGCCTTTGTTTTCCATGGCGCCGAAGTTGAAGTCTCGCACCGCCACAATGTTGAAAACGTCGAGGTCGTATTCGCGGCCAAAAACCTCCTCATCCCACTTCATGGCGCGCTTGAGGCTGTCCATGGCGTAGGCTGAACGCTCGGCATCGCCTTTATCGACGAAAATGGAGAGTGAGACTTCCTTACCTGACCGGGTGATGAAGTGGTCGGTGAATACGTCATAATCACCGCCGCACAGGGCGAACAGGTAAGACGGTTTTGGATGCGGATCGGACCATTCGGCGAAGTGGCGTTCTTCGTTGATTGCGCCGGTATCACCGGGATTACCGTTCGACAGAAGCGTTGGCGCCAGTGACACATCGGCTTCGAGACGCACGTCAAAAACAGACATGACGTCCGGCCGGTCGGGCCAATAGGTGATACGGCGGAAGCCTTCAGCCTCGCATTGGGTGCAGAAGCGGCCGCCTGACATATAGAGGCCAGACAGCTCGGTATTCTTTTCAGGAGAGATCCAGACTTCGGTGGTGAGTTCGAAGTCATTTGGTAGATTTCGAAGCGTCATGCCGGCCTCGGTTAACTCGACCTGATCGTCAGCCGCAGGCTTGCCATCAATCAGGATTTCACCTGTTTCCAAGAATGCTTCGCCATTCAGGGGCATGTCTGCAGACGGATCGCCCGTGCGCGTGACTTTCATCACGGCTTTAACGCGGGTGCGCGCCGGGTCCAGTTCAAAGGTCAGGCTCACCGATGGAATAGCAAACGGATAGGGTTCGTAATCTTTGAGGTGGACGGTTTGCGGCGTATCTGTGCGCATGAAAGCTCCGGTGGGTCTGAGTTGTCTCTTAGCTAATACTCGCAGAGGCCTATTGGAAGGGGCCCTCTGCGGGCAGGTTTATTCCTCGTCTTGCAGGAGCAGGACGGATTGGAAGGTCCACTTTCGAGCCTTTGACCCATCCAGCCGGGAAATTGTCGCCCAAAGGGTATATTTGCCGTTAGATTGGTAGGTGATTTTCTGCGGATAGTCGTGCTCTGGATTTTCGAAGACGATCTCGAATTCATTGCGGCTGACTTCCGAAAAACGCGTCGGAGCGGCATTGCCAGGCTGAGCAATGTAAATCCAGCGATCACCGTCTTTCTGAATGCTCAGCGTTTCTTGAAACTGCGAGCCATCTGATCTGGTGGTACGAGATTCACCGCTGAACGTGTCTGGACCGGACCGGGTCCAGCACTCGACGGTTTGGCCGTTCGATTGCCAGCAGCCTTCGAGCCATGACAGATCGTCCGTTGGCCGTGAGCTGCAACTCACCAACAGTCCGGATGAAACCAATAGCAATCCGAAGAGGCGCACGTGCTGAATTCTCCCTTACCCTCTGGGAATAGCACAAATCGAAGTTCGAATAAGTTGAAATGAGTATGGGTCGGGTAGTGACTACTCAGCTGCGTGCGCGGGCAGCTCGTCTGGCACATCATAGATGTGGCGGAGGATGTAGATGCCGGCACGCGCAAATTCGCGAACTTCAGCAGTGGTGTTTTCCGGGCTTTCCGAAACCGTATCCACAAGACGCTTAAGCAGTTTCAGCATTTGCGGGCTCGAAGCAATCAGGCGCGCCTGATACTCAATCTTCTGTGGGTCGCGGTCATATTCAGCGCCGGGCACTCGCCAGCCGCCCCAATCGTTCTCATCCGTTACAACAACGGGGAAGGTGCCGGGCTGAGGGTGATGCTGGTTGTCATCGTCCGCGCCCCATCGTGCCTTGGCTCTGTGGACGCGCCAGTTGTCCAGAAGAAACTCTTCTTCTGCGGCCCGGCGTTCGGCCGACATCTTGTCTTCGGGCATGAGTTCAGTGGCAGCAAATTCGCGGCCAAGACCGACATCATAATGAACACGAAGTGGCTCATCCATGCCTTTGACCCACTGCGGCAGGACGCGTTCGACAACAGCCCAGGTGCCGACGGGTTTTACAAAGACTTTCTGATTTTTGTGAAAGAGCGCCTTGGCCATCTGATCCCATCCTGTCTTTGAAACTCAGTCTGTCAGAAAGCCGTTAGGGGAGAATGAATGACGTGATGGAAATCATCCGATCCAACGGCTAAATTATCCGTCTGCCTGGTTATGGGAAATCAAAAGACGACTCATTGCCTTCAGGGATCAGGCGGAGGCCAATATCTGTGGCATCCTGCCAGACGAGTTCGGCATTGCCGCGAATCTTCAGTCCGGGTACGACCACCTTTACAGTTGGCGTGAGCGTTTCGATGGATTGGAAGCGAACGCGCATGCCGGTGTCACTGTGATCCACAACGATACCACGCAATTTATAGCCGGTGTTGGTCGTCACGTGGATTTCTTTGTAAGAGTTCTGACGCTCGGCACGTGGCAATACGGCGCGCAAGGATTGCTCGGATGCAGAACCTGGGTCGATCTTTGGCAATTCCTGACGTTTTTTGAATAATCCAAACATGGTTCATCTCATCTTTGACACAGCCATTCTTATCGCATTCGGATTTTCTGTGGGTTAGCGAGATAGATTAAATTTCAAAAGACTATCGTATGAGGCGAGTATGACGCGACATTTTGAGACCGCGAACATAAATGGATGTACCTATCGGGCGGCATTCGAGGGGGAGGGGCCCGTTGTGCTGATGGTGCACGGTTTCCCGGAAAGCTGGTACTCGTGGCGCCATCAAATGCCAGCGATTGCCGATGCCGGCTTCAAGGCGGTCGCCGTCGATGTTCTGGGTTATGGCGGATCAGACAAGCCACATGCCGTCGAACGCTATTCTATGGAGAATCTGACGCGGGATATGGCGGGGGTCGCCAGTGCGCTGTCTGAGGATGGTACGGCGATTGTGATTGGTCATGATTGGGGCGCTCCAATTGCCTGGAACTCAGCACGCCTTTTCCCGGAGGTCTTCAAAGCTGTCGCCGGACTTTCTGTACCCTACACACCGCCTGGTGAACGCATGTTCCTGGATATGATCCATGAATTCTTCACCAAGCGCGGCCTATTTTTCTATCAGGTCTATTTTCAGGAAGAAGGCGTTGCGGAAGCTGAGCTGGAAGCAGACCCGGCGGCCTCAATCCGCAAGTTTTATTATGCCATTTCCGGAGATGCGCCTGACGGTACCTGGCCGAAGGATAAGAAGGTTGGCGAAGGCGTGCTTGACCGGCTGCCCGATCCTGATCCGTTTCCGCCCTGGCTGAGTGAAGAGGATCTTGCCTACTATGCCAGCGAGTTTCGTCAGTCGGGATTTCGAGGTCCACTCAACCGTTATCGGAATCATCAGCGCGACCATGATTTCCTGCGGGCGCAGGGCGACCCAACGATTCACCAGCCTGCACTTTTCATCGGGGGTGAGCGGGATCTCGTTCTGAAAATGTTACCGGGCGTTGATGTTGTGCAACGCATGAAGACGTTCGTGCCGAACCTGCAGAAAGGTGTCATCCTTGATGGGATTGGTCACTGGACCCAGCAGGAAGCGCCAGAGGCGGTCAATGAGCTCTTGATCCCATGGTTGAAAGCCCAGTTTTAGAGGAGGGGCTCAGATCGCTTTGACGATCAGGAGAAGACAGATTGCAGCACCTGCCAGATAGGTGATCAGCGCACCGGCAAAGCGAAACGGGTTCTTCTCATTCAGTGACTTGCAGGTGAGCATACCAAAGGCGTGCGAGAATCTCGCCAGAGTGACAAGACCAACCAGACTCGTCGCCAGAAGGCCGAGGTCTCTGTTCCGGTACACAAGCGCTATCACCACAAAGAGTGCGATCAGCACGCCATTGTACTCAGCGGCATTTGCATGGGCGCGGTTCGCTTTCAGGAGCGGGCTTTTCGGGTCCGTTCCGACGGAGACGCCTTCTCTGGACTTGTTGCGTTGAAGCGAAACATTAAAGCCAAGTGCAAAGACCAGCAGTCCGAGCAACCCGCTCGCCAGGATCAGTTCTGTGTGCATGATTTCCTCCCGATCCAAAAAATAAACACCAGACTGAATATGTTGTCTCGAAAAACTTGTTTGCGCTGAAATGGATACGTCTGACATTGTCAGCGGTGGATGAGTGAAAAGGGAGAGAGACATGATTGGCGTAATCGCACATCTGACCGTTCAGGACGGAAAGCAGACAGATTTTGAAGCCGCGGTCGCAGACCTCGTCGCCGAGGTGAGAGCAAATGAAAACGGCTGCGTTCAGTATGACCTGTTTCGCAAGCAGGGTTCTGAGACTGAATACTATTTCATGGAAAAGTATGAAGACGCCGAAGCCCTTGGCGCGCATGGCGCTTCAATGCATTTCCTCGCCGCTCAACCGGCATTGGGTGCCTGTCTCGCTGGCCGACCGACCATCACGCGTCTCGATCAGGTGGTTTGAGAGGCGCAAGGTAAACTGACGTCGTTTCGCGCTGATTACGGCCGTGGCATAGAACTTTTGTGGTCTTTGGAACAAAGACAAATAATTCGATATCCGAGGCAAAGACCTCTGCCCCGGATATCAATGTTAATTAGCTATCCTGGCGTGCCCGCGCGCGATTGCCTCTGGAGCTCTGGCCACCGGGGCGCTTAGCTTGTCCCTGGGGTTTGCCACCACGTGTCGGTCGGCCATTTCCGCCACCGCGGGCAGGGCGTTTGCCGCCGTCCCCGCGAGGGCCTGCGCCCATAGCGCGCTCAAGTCCGTCACGATTACCGCCATCATCCTGGCCACTGCGTGCCGGCCGACCTTCGGAGGATCGCGTGTCGTTGTTTCGTCCACGCGGTGGACCGCCGCTACGGCCTTTTCCGCCACCGCGGGCAGGGCGTTTGCCGCCGTCCCCGCGACCGGAAAATTCGGATTTACGGCGATCACGGTGTGAAGCCGTCAGCTCTTCAGGTGCGTCTTTGACTTCCTGAGCGAACCCATCTGGAAGAGGCAGGCCATCAAGGCGGACATTGGTCAGTTTTTCGATGGCGCGATGCAAATTGCGCTCGCCATCACTGATCAGTGAAACCGCTGTACCTTCGCGACCAGCGCGGGCTGTCCGGCCGATACGGTGGACATACTGTTCCGGAACTTCCGGCAGATCGAAGTTGAACACGTGGCTAACTTCCGGAATGTCGATCCCGCGAGCCGCAACGTCGGTTGCGACCAGAAAGGCGCACTTGCCTTCACGGAAGGAATTCAGAGCTTTCTGGCGCTGGTTCTGTGTCTTGTTGCCGTGGATCGCCATGGCGTCCAGATTTGACTTGTCGAGTTGTCCAACAAGACGATTGGCACCGTGCTTAGTCCGGGTGAAGATAATCGCACGGGAGACTTCACGTTCTTTCAGCAGGCGAGACAGAAGCACTGCCTTGTCTTTCTGTTTCACGAAGTAGGCGTGCTGACTTACGCGTTCAGCCGTCGAAGAGACGGGCGCGACAGATACCTTGCCGGGATCTTTTTGAAACTGCTTCGAAAGAGCTTCAATTTCCGACGGCATGGTCGCGGAGAAAAGCATGGTCTGGCGCTCACGCGGCAGGGCCTTGGCGATGCGTTTGAGCGCGTGAATGAAGCCCATATCGAGCATCTGGTCTGCTTCGTCCAAAACAAGGTGCGTGACGTAATCCAGCGTCACGGCTTTCTGCTGCATCAGGTCTTCAAGGCGCCCTGGGGTCGCGATAAGGACGTCAGTGCCTTTTTCAAGCGTTCGGATTTGCTTATTAATCGGAACGCCGCCGAGGACGACGTTAACACGCAGACCCAACAAGCGACCATATTCGCGGAAAGACTCAGCGATCTGAGTCGCCAACTCGCGGGTTGGTGCCAGGACGAGGCCGCGCACGCTTTTGCGGATGCGATCGCCTTCTTTTTGACTGGCGTTAAGGTGGTGCAGCAGTGGCAGAGCGAAGGCTGCGGTTTTGCCAGTGCCTGTCTGTGCAATACCGAGCATATCTTTGCCCGAGAGAACCAGAGGAATAGCCTGAGTTTGGATTGGGGTCGGTTGTGTATAGCCAAGCGCGTCCAGCGTTTTGATGAGCGGAGCGGCGAGGCCGAAATCGGAAAATTGTGTCATTTGTACTTTCAAAAAATGAGTCCGTTCGCCGGCGCACTTAGGGCAGTGCGGGCGAAAGAGAGGCGTTTGTTTTTCGGACGGCCTGCGTGAATTCAGGGCGCGGGGGCTCTTTTGTTTGTCAAAGAGGAAACCCAAAGACGGTTTTAAGACTGCCGTCGGCGCTTCACGCAGTTCACTCTCATATGGTCGCCACGAATAGCGATCCAGAGCGGCATATAAGGCGGCGGAGTCAGGAAGTCAAAAGAATAGTCTTTCCCAACTCCATGCCGGTGTAGTTTATTTTTGCATGGCCTGCTGAATGAGCTGGATGAAATGCCCTGTATGGCCAGATCCATTATCGAAGGCCTGCATGTCTGAGGTGTCGGTGATCTGGTCCCATTTATCAGCGACGGCTTCGGCTGTGAGGGCATCTCCGGTGCCGACGAAGGTGCCGCGTGTCTCGCGAATCTGTGACATGGAGAAGCCGCCGGCTGCTGCTGAGAGAATCATGCCGGTTGGGGCATCTTCCTTGACGAGATTGATGACGCCCGGCGTGACGTATTCCGGCTTCAACATTTCGAGGAGCTGTTCCGGCATCAGGTTCTCTGTCATGGCCGTGGCGGCAACGGGACAGATCGCATTGACACGGATATTGTATTTCGCGCCTTCCTGCTTGAGCGAATTCATCAGGCCCACCAGGCCCAGCTTGGCTGCGCCATAATTGGTCTGGCCGAAATTGCCGTAGAGCCCGGTGGAAGAGGTGGTGACAACCAGTCGGCCGTATTGCTGCTCCTTCATGATCTCCCAGACCGCTTTAAACGGCTTGATGGAGCCCATCAGGTGAACATCGAGGATGATTTCGAAGTCTGGCAGGGTGAGCTTCTGAAACGACTTGTCACGAAGAATGCCGGCATTCGCGACCACAATATCCACGCGGCCAAATTCCGACATGGTGTCATCAATCATCTTCTGAACGCCCGCATCATCGGCGACGGATGATCCGTTTGTGATAGCTGTGCCGCCAAAGCTCCGGATCTCTTCGGCAACGGCTTCTGCGCCTTCAGATGTGCCTTTCGACCCATCGGCGGCCGGGCCAAGATCATTCACCACGACGTTCGCGCCACGACGAGCCAGTTCCAGCGCATGGCAGCGGCCGAGACCTGAGCCCGCACCGGTGACGATTGCTGTTTTTCCATCGAAGCGGATCTCGGACATGAATATCTCTCCAAAAAAGTCTGTGATGTTTCTGAAAGCCGTTTTTTGCCGACAGGGCAAGGTGGCTCAGCTTTTGGATCGGCTCGCCTCATAGAATGCGATTGCTGCAGCATTGGACGCGTTCAGGCTTTCCATTGCACTCTGGATCGGAATGCTGGCGATCTGGTCGCACGCGCTGGCGACGCCCTGGCGAAGACCTGAGCCTTCAGAGCCGATGACAATCGCCAGTTTCGGTGCGCCGCTGACTGCGTCACTGAGCGCGATCTCGCTTCCGCCATCAAGCCCGACCGCATGAAAGCCGGCAGACTTCAATGTATCAATCGCGCGGGAAATATTCACAGCGCGAACTTCCTTGACCGTTTCAATGGCACCGGCGGCGGTTTTGGCCATCACCCCGGTAACAGGCGGGACATTCCGCGTCTGCAGGATTGCGGCTTCAAATCCGAATGCGGCTGCAGACCTGAAGATGGCGCCGATATTGTGCGGGTCGGTCAGCTGATCGAACACGACTACTCTCTGGCAATCGAGAATATCTTCGACACTTAGCTCGGGCAGGGGGGAGACGAGGACGGCCATACCCTGATGGACGGCGTCTCGCGGAAGCAATTCATCAATTTGTTTGGGCAGGCAGTCTTCTGGCTGAACGGGCAGGGAGCCGACTTCCGAGAGTTTCAAAGCAGCGTTCTTAGTTGCGCAGAGCCTGTGAATACGGCGGTCGGGATTATTGAGCGCGGCAGTGACAGCATGGGTTCCCCAAAGCCAGATCGGGGCGTTCGGATCGAACTTTTCAGGTTTTCTGTCATTCCTGCGATTTGGACGGTTGCGTGGTGTGGGCTTCATGATTATAAGGCCGCTTCCGATTCAGTTGGCAGAGCTAATTTGCTCTTCTCTGGACCGGCTGATCACCGTCGTCAAACCGGCATTTGGTCTTGAGGCGGAGGGGTGGCCGAGTGGTTAAAGGCAGCAGACTGTAAATCTGCCCGCATTGCGTACGCTGGTTCGAATCCAGCCCCCTCCACCATTTGCGACGTGAGATTTGATCCAGTGGATCAAATTTCAGCGCAAATTTTGTTTCTATTTGATCTCACGCCGCGCAGCGGCTCCGACGGGCGGGCGAAAGCCCGGCGGCAGGTCTGCCGCTGAGCAATGCGCGAGATCAGTGAATGCTTTTCCTTTGATCACCCGCTTCACTACGTTCCGCGATGGATCGCGCTCAAGGCTGCTTACAGGGATAGTCCCTTCGCGCCGCGCAGCGGCTCCGACTGGGCGGGCGAAGGCCCGGCGGCAGGTCTGCCGCTGAGCGATGCGCGAGATCAGTGAAAGCTGGTCCAATCTATAGTCTCCCGCTACACTTCGTTGGCGATGGATTGGGCCCAAGCTACAATCTGAACCTTTATGCCATAAATGCGGGTTGGTGATGTGCCTGGACCGATGCCGAGAATGTCAGGATTTGCGCTGCTCCGCATTGCCCTCACGGTATCTCTCCTGATCTCTATCTGCGGGGCAATAGAAGCCGGATTAGACAGTCGTGCAGGGAAACTCTGGCTGCTCGGCGCACATTTGAGCTGGGCAGGTGTCCCTGCATATTTACAGCTGACCAGAGGCGATAGGTTCGGACGAGTACTTGTATTTGCGGGCATTCTTTTTGCGCTTCCACTCTTTGTGACAGCGAATAACCAGCCATGGGATGAAAACGACATCCACGGATTGTTAACGTGTTTCTCAGGCTTTAGTTTCTGGTTCTCGGCCGTGCAGTTTATCAAAAAAGACTTCGGTTATCGTGGAACCGATTTCAAAAATCTCTACAGGCGCTTCGAGTATAAAGGCTGCATAGTAGGCTGGCCGTATGAGCAACTTTTCCCGGGGAATGACTTCCAGAATTGGCACATCCGGGACACAGAGACCATTGATGATATCAACGCGACTCGGTAACTCGTAAATTTCCACCACTTAATGCTCGTGGTCACGGGGATCGCCCGGTTTTCATTTATTTTAGAAAAAAGTTAATTGATTCAGCTGGTTACGTGTCCCGGCGCGAAAGTTGTAGCGCCCCGGCGCAGTTTTGGTTCAAGCTCAGTACACTCTTGTGCAGGCTGATCAGGCCGGAACCTGGGAGACAGAACATGCGCCGTCGTAGCGAAAAGAAAATCTCAAATCTTGAGATCCGCATTTCGCCCTCCAAAAAAGAGGCTTTCATGAAAGCCTGTGAGGAGAACGATACGAATGCCAGTGACGCCGTTCGCACCTTCGTCGACGCTTACATCGCCCAGTCCCGGCAATTGAAACTGAAACAGATTGCCAAGGGAATCGCCATGACCATTCTTCAGAACCCCGTGAAATCCGCCGCAGGCTTTGCTGCGCCCGTCGCAGGTGCGGTAACAGCCACGTTACTCATGGCTTCGCCAAGTGTTGCGCAACCTGAATATGTCGCGCCGCTAAGTCATCCCACTGCGGTCATTTACCCGGCAGATATGGCTGAACAAGAAATTGAAGGAACGTGTGATGTGTATTTTTCGGTCGATACGGCGGGACGTGTCATGCCCGGCGCAAAAGCCGAATGCAGCCATCCGGGCTTTGAAAAATCAGCCAGCGACGCGGTCTATCAACTTCGTTTCGAGCCGTTTGAGAGAAATGGTAAGCCTGTCGTCAGGGATAATCTGATCTATCCTTTCAGCTACGAGCTAGGCGACTGAGCAATAGCCGGAGCTCGCTTGGAAGCTGCGGCAGAAACTTCAATTCCGCTGGAATGAGAGGCTTGACGAGCTTGGCGCATTGGTGTCAAAAACGCGCCTCTCAGCGGGTATAGTTCAATGGTAGAACGGCAGCCTTCCAAGCTGCATATGTCGGTTCGATCCCGTCTACCCGCTCCAGAAATTCCCCTTCTCTGTCTTCGTCTTCTGGTTTCGCGCGATCACGGAACCAGACTGGCAGAATATTGTTGTGACTTCAGAGATATGCTTGTGATGTCTCTGAATACGAGTGCCTCAAGGACGTTAGACTTTATGCATTGTCTGCGCGGTACGCCTTCGGGCACTCTTGCGTGCGATTGGGACAGAATAGGGGAGTATGCGGATGAGACCGGTAAAGACCGCGATTATGCCCGTAGCAGGATTTGGCACCCGTGTGCTTCCAGCGACAAAATCCATTCCGAAAGAAATGCTGCCGATCGTCGATCGTCCGGCTATTCAATATGTTGTGGATGAGGCGCTGGCGGCGGGTATTGAACATATCTGTTTTGTCACAGGCCGGAACAAAAGTGCGATCGAAGACTACTTTGATTCAGCCTACGAACTTGAAGAAGCGCTCGAACGCAAAGGCAAAAATGACATACTGAAGATGCTGAAAGATATGCGTCTTCCAGCAAGCGTGTCGAGTTTTACGCGTCAGCAGGCCGCGCTTGGTCTTGGTCATGCGGTTTGGTGCGCAAAAGCGGTGGCGGCGGGTGAGCCCGTCGCTGTGTTGCTTCCTGATGTGATTATCAAGTCAGAAAAATCCTGCCTCGCGCAGATGATGGATGCGTATCGCGAGGTCGGCGGCAATATCATTGCGGTGGACGCTGTGCCCGAAAAAGATGTGTCCAAATATGGCGTAATCTCGCCGGTCAAGCGTAATGGTAAACTGATTGAGATGGACGGCATGGTGGAAAAACCGTCCGTTGATAAAGCGCCATCGAATCTCAAGATTACGGGGCGCTATATTCTCCAGCCTGAGATTTTCGACCTTCTTGAAGATCAGGGGCCGGGCGCCGGCAATGAAATTCAGCTGACCGATGCCATGGAACGGCTGATGAAGAAGCAGCAATTCTACGCCTTTGAATATGAAGGTCAGGATTATGACTGCGGCTCTATTCCGGGTTATTTCGAGGCCGTGTTCGCACACGCAGCGGAAAATCCTGAAACCGCGGATACGGTGCGTGCGCTGGCCAGAAAGCTTCTTGAAAGCTGAACGAAACGCCTCCCCCCACAGCACGCGGCTAAAACTTTGGTAAAAATGTGACGAGGGTTTAACGGGACTCTTCTGGTGAGTGTTGATATCGAATTTCAACAAATTCGAGAGGACACCCATGACACAGCTCATCAAACACCCGATGAAAGCCGCTGCGCTCCTGACGCTTGGTGCCAGCACCGTCGCGTTAGCGACACAATTTGCCGTCGCGCAAGACTTGAAAGCGAGCGCGGCGAACCGACTGGTGATAGAAGACTTTATTGGATCGGTAGTCATCCGCGAAGGCGCGACGTTGGGCTACGAGCTCGATATGGGCAAAGGCCTCGTGCCGGAGCCGCGCGTGGATGTGAGCGGCGGCGTTTTGATGATTTCCGGAGATGATGATCTGGAGATTGACTCTTGTCGCAACAATAATGGCGATCTGCGCATGGAGCTTGATGGTGGGCGCATGGAGCCCATTCGCGATTATCCGCGTCTGACCATAATCATGCCAAAGCAGACGGATGCTGATATCCACATTGCTGGCGGCACGCTCAACATGTCGGACGCAAATTCGCTCCGCCTGACGCATAGCGGCTGTGGGGATACCGAGTTTTCAGACGTGAGCGGGCCGCTGGAGCTGTCTATTCTGGGTTCAGGCGACATTCAGGGCGGATCGACCGGCGCGGCGCTGATCGCGATTCGTGGCTCCGGTGACTTTGAGCTGGACAATGTGAATGGCCCGGCCGAAGTGGCTGTGATGGGCTCAGGCGATATCGATATCGGCGAAGTCGCGGGCCGCACGGATCTCAGCATTATGGGGTCTGGCGATGTCAGTATCGGGACCGTGGGTGACGAGCTGAACCTCAATATCAAAGGGTCTGGTGATGTCGAAATCGGTGGGGGAGAGGTCAGGAATCTCAAAATAGACGTCCTTGGATCCGGTGATGTGGTGTTTAATGGGGGCGCAGATGACGTTTCGGTCTTGCTTAAGGGGTCAGGTGACGTGTATGTGGCCCGTTCTAATGGCAACAGAGTCGTTAGCCGTTATGGTTCGGGCGATGTCCGCATCGGTTCATGGCGGTACAACGACGATGATTAAAGACTGAAAATTCAAGGAACGCGGACATGTCCAAGGCAAAGTTTGAGCGTAACAAGCCCCACGTAAACATCG
>CETS01136317.1_pt1 | contig 29409 bp, 27 predicted proteins | sample 356391 | NCBI WGS metagenome assembly CETS01 (sample SAMEA2622673, study PRJEB7988) | marine metagenome | isolation source: saline water (ENVO:00002010), including
ATGGCGCTCGACATGCCATACATTCCATCTGGCAAAACCTACGGCATGTCTGGTGGCTTTGGCTTCTATGGCGGTGAGACAGCTTTCTCGGCTGCCGGGGCCTTCCGCGTCAACGAGACCTGGCAGTTCAATGCCGGCCTCGCAACGGGTCTCGACCGCGGCGAAACAGGCGGTCGCGTCGGCTTCTCTGCCGCCTGGTAAGCCGGGCTGAACCCTCTCGGGTAAGCAGCCCCCCTCTCAAAGGAAGCCCGTACCTTTGACGCTTGCCCGAATAAAGGCCCGCCAGACCGATCCCCCCGGTTTGGCGGGTTTTATTATTTGAAGACCTGCTTGCGATCAGTGTGAAATGCGAAGGTTCGAGATTTTGTCCGCGATTTCCCTGAACGCCACATCCAGATCATCAGACTCCTGAACATCTATGAAATCGTCCTTCGAAGACGCGCAGCCTTTTAAGAGTTTTTCGGACCGTTCATCTTCCTGTGCCAGGCGGATCACGAAAATTCGCACACCGGCCTGTTTGGCGTTCTGACACACCAGCTTGGTGCGCTTGTCCATGGCATTTAGAATTTCCTTCTGGTCATACCAGCCGTCCACACCTTCCAGGCGCTCATTCTCCATATAGCCATAGGCAGAATAATCCGTGCCGCCGAAATGGCCGGACCGCTTTGCGATGGAGTTGTTTCCATCAGAAAGCAGAACCATCACCTTCTGAACCTTTTGCGTAAACCGGTCCCCTTCCATGAAAGGTGCTTCGGGCGACAGCGCTCGCCAGGCCCAGGCGACGCCTTCAGAAATATTGGTTGAACCCGAAGCCTTCAGCGCTTTGATGGTTTTGCGGACTTCCAGATAGTTCGATGTCAGCGGCAGGATCGGGCTCATATCACAGCTGAAGCTTGGTCCGATCTCGGTGTCCATATTGCTGTAATATTGGTAATTGTCATGCAGCTCGACCGTGTGCCACTTATTTGGGTTCAGTGGATTGCCGCCTTTTCCCTTGCCCTTGTTGCACTCTTGCCCACGGCCTTGATTGTCGTCTTCCTCGTCGCCGCACTCATCGCCATCATCTTCATGTGCAGCAAGTAAGAGACGCTTCTGGGTTTCTGAAAGGTCGTCCATCAGGGTGATAACACTCCATGGAAGACCGTATTTCACCGGATTGCCGACATCCAGCAGCGTGCTGCCAATGCTCTGAACGTCATCGACATAATTGTTCGGATAGTCCTCCCGCCAGCCGGTTTTGTCGGGCTCATCGGGATGGAACAGTGGAACAAACAGCGTTTCCGGCTTGCTCGGCGTGGGCTTGGTATCCTGCACATCGTGCGGCGCGATCCGCGCCATGACACAGCCCTTCCAGGTGTAACCAAGGTGCTCATACAGATCGAACCGGTTCAGTCCGTCGACGAGATTATCCGCGTGAATTTCGGATTTGGCCTGTGTGTCCATCCAACTTGCATCAGCATTGTTGCTACCGACGTTCACATAAGTTGCAAATGGTACGACGCCGATTTCGATAAGGCTGTCATCTTCCGATAAGTCATCCAGCGTCGTCACCATCTGAAGCGCTGCGTCCTCAAGCGATTCAAGCTTGGTCTTGGACTGGCCAGACGGCGTCTCGGCCATGGACCCTGTCGTATCGAGTGCCATGACCAGTTCGATCTTGGTCAGGCCAATCTCAATTTCCGCAGTGCGGTTCACTTTGAGTTCGCCAATCCCGATCAGACCGAGAAATGCGGTGTCGACGCCACCGGTCACATTGGCGCGCAAGCCATCGCCGACCCGCACCACAGAAAAACTGTCAATGTCGAAAACAGTGTCGCCCATATGGGTCTCAAACCAGCGGCGTGCGGCCTTAGTGAGTTGGGCATCTGTTTGTCCATCAGCATTGCGGGCTACAGCCAGAAGTGCGGCGTCAATCGCCTCCTGCGCGCGGGATTCACCGCTACGCTGGCGCGACATATCAACCGCGCCTCCCATCATGACGATGAGCGGCAGAAGACAAAGCGCGAAAATCATCGCCACATTGCCGCGCTGATTGAAGAAAAACCGGTCCATATCCCAACTCTTACATTCTGCAGAGGAGTTGGATTTTAAAGTGGAACTACAACTATATCTGTAAAACAGCCGCCAGAATTGCGCCGACGCGTGTCAGAACTCGTTAATGCTACCAAGCAACCCATTAATCTCTGATCCGGCCAGCCGGCCCTAGTCCTCTCTGACAACCCGGAACCCCAGCGTACTGGTGCGGCTGTTGGACGTATAAGCGGCCTGCAGGTTCGAACGGATTTGTCCCGGCACTGAAGCCCAGGACCCGCCCATGGCGTAGCGCCGCGAACAGTCGCCATCGACGCAGTCACTCACCCATTCCTCGACATTTCCGTAGAGCCCGGAAATCTGGTCTTCGCTGCCCGATACGGCGCCGGCAAACGCGCTGCCATCCTCGCAGGATTGCCCTTGCACCTGAAGCCCGGCCGAGGTCAGTGCCGCATCGGCAAAATTGCCGCCGCCACATGCCAACGCCGAAGCGGGAACCTCACCGGCAACAGCTGACCATTCGGCCTCAGTTGGTAGCCGGTAGGACTTGCCCGAAGTTTCAGACAGCCAGTTGGCATAGGCTTGGGCGTCAGAGAAACCAACGCAAACCGCCGGATGACTGCCTGACACCGGATATCCGGGCGCTGTATAGCTCGCCGAGCTGTCATATCCCCATATCCGTTCGCTTTCGGTCTGAGGCACGAAACAGCCAACCGGCTCAGACGCGCCAATTGCAGACAGATACGCCCTGAACTCTGAAACCGTCACTTCATGCGCGGCCATGGAGTAGTCCGCACCGGGCACGGCAACCATTGGCGGGCAAGTCTCACAATCGCGGGCGGAGGCGTCTTCCTCTTCGCCGGCATCCTCTTCGCCAGTGTCCTCTTCAGCGGCGTCAGTGTCAGAGGCTGTATCCCCATCGCCTTCTTCTGGCGGCGCGGCCTCATTTGCCTCTGGCTCGCCGGCCTCAGCTTCGTCTGATGCGGCCTCGGCTTCCGCAGCAGCCTCGTCTTCTCGGCGCAATTCACTGAGATAGCGCTCAGCTGTCTCATTAAACCGTGCAAATTCAGGTGCCGGGCTGGCATAGTCTTCGATGAAGCTGACAACAGCGGCTTCATCCCGGCCTCGCGTCTCACGCCAGGCCTCTTGCTCCAGTGCCATCCATTGCGCCCGCGCCTGTTCTCTTGTGGCGGGTTCCAGATCCTCGCGCGATATGAACGCAAGTATCGCCTGAGGATCATCCTGGTCGAGCGCTATCCAGTCGCGCATGGCTGGAGAGGGTCCCTCATCAGCCTCTGCTGAAACCTCAGATAGGTCGCCGGCATCTTCACTGGCCGTTTCGACTTTTGCCGGAACATCAGCGCCAGTCATATCCTGTGCATCCGTGTCATCGGCAGGGGCCGGTTCAGACGCGACAGGCGCTGACTCGGAATGCACAATCTCCTTTCCACTGAACTGAAGCGCCAGCGGTATGGCGATGATCAGCAGAAGCAAAACCGCTCCACCGGCCACCAGCGGTCTCAGCTGCCGACGCCAACCTGTATCGCGCGCCGCGATCTGAAAGCCAACGGCCGCCTCCTCATCAGAGAGGTCAGCTTCGCTGCGAGGTTGAGGCATGGGCGACTCCAGTTGGGACGCCGATGGCGCCCGGTCCTGAATATCGGTCTTCAGGCCCGCTGCAAGCATTTCATAAAGCGCAGGGTCCTCTGCCAGCACTTCCTGCACCCGTGAAAGGTCCAGAGGATCGCTTCGTCCCGCCTTTTCAGCGGCGAGCCGTTCGCTGGCCAGTGGCGGCGGCGTACCCGTCAGCGCATGATACATGCTGGCAGCAAGGCCATAGGCGTCTGTCGCCGGGCTCACATGGCCATAGTCATCACGGATCTGCTCTGGCGCCAGATAAACCGAAGAATCCGCCGTGTGCGGCACGCGCACCGTGCGCGGATCGGTTTCATCCGGGCAGCTGGGCGCCGCCAGCACAGTTCCGCCGTCTTCAGTCAGGAAGATACTGCCGGGGGACATACCGCCATGCACCAGGCCAGCCGCCTGCAGCACAGACAGGTTTTCGCCGACGCTGCGCATCACCATGCGCGCTCTGGCAGGCTCCAGCGGGCCGCTTTCATTCAATGTTCGCAACAGCGATTTGCCCTCAGGCAGCTCGCTGATCAGATAGACCGTGCCATTCAGCTCGAGGCATTCAACACCCTTGGCAAGGCCTGGCGCGTCAATCTCACAATAGCGCCTGAACCGATTGCCTTCTGCGATAATGGTCCGTGTCAGCGCCGCTTCGTACGTGCGAAGGCTTGCGCTGATCCCGCGCCCATATCGTCGTGCCAGTTTTTCGGGATAAAGCTCTCGCAGCACCAGAGCCTCAGCATCCGGCGGCGAGTCCACGCGCTCAGCCAGATAGGTCATACCGGAATTATCCTGCGAGATGGTTTCGCGAATAATATACGGTCCGACGTCTGATCCTGGGCTGAGGGCTTTTCGCGCCATTATCTTTCTCTTCAGGTTCGGAGCCCCTCAGGTCTGCCACGTCCCCTTGCAGATTTTAAGCGAGTTCTCACCACAGGAGAAAATCTGCACGAATTCGGAAGAATTTGCAAAAGATTCGCCCCTGACGGGTGGGAGTGCAGATAAATCGGCACCTCTTTTCCGCTGACGGAGCGTTCAACTCATCGTCAGTGCGATGATCTGCCACTTGCCCGGAAGGTGTGAAAGCATGCACTACAGACTGGCAATCGCGTGAGCCACCCTCATCACTGCGGTTCAAACCTTCGGCATAACGACTAGCCTGACAGGCCAGTCAGAGTATGATCTGAAGGGGGGAGAGAAACGACATAAGGCGATAAGTATCAGTCATGCTTGCTGAAACCGGACAAATCCTACTTCTGCTGGCGCTGACACTCAGCGTGCTTCAGGGCGCATTTGGCATCTGGGGCGCACATGCCCTGTCAGGCCGGCTCATGAATTTCGCAGATCGCGCAGCCCTTGCGCAGGCGCTGTTTCTCACTGCGGCCTTCATCGCGCTCGCCCTGCTCTTTCTGTCCTCAGATTTCTCTGTGGCGCTTGTGGCCACCCATTCCCACACCACCAAACCATGGCTCTACAAGCTCTCTGGCGCGTGGGGGAACCATGAAGGCTCCATGCTGCTCTGGGTGATGATCCTCGCCATCTTCGGTGGCGCGATCCCTCTGTTCGGCCAGTCGCTGCCCTCCACGCTGCGCGCCCGCGCCGTGGGTGTTCAGGGGCTGATTGGTGCTGGCTTCCTCGCCTTCCTGATCTTTACCTCCAACCCATTCTGGCGTCTGCCGGTCATTCCGGAGAATGGTTCCGGGCTTAATCCGCTCTTGCAGGACCCTGGCCTCGCCTTCCATCCCCCTTTCCTTTATCTGGGATATGTCGGCTTCTCCGTCGCCTTCTCCTTTGCGATTGCCGCGCTGATTGAAGGCCGTGTCGACTCGCTCTGGGCCCGTTTCGTCCGTCCGTGGGTGCTGGCCGCCTGGTCCTTCCTCACCATTGGTATCGCGCTTGGCAGCCTCTGGGCCTATTACGAGCTCGGCTGGGGCGGCTGGTGGTTCTGGGACCCGGTTGAGAACGTCTCCTTCATGCCATGGCTTGCCGGCACGGCGTTGCTGCACTCGACCCTGGTGGTTGAGAAACGCAATACCTTCATGAACTGGACGCTGCTCCTCGCCATCGCCACCTTCTCGCTCAGCCTGGTTGGCACTTTCATCGTCCGCTCGGGTGTCCTGACCAGCGTGCACGCTTTTGCCGTCGACCCGGAACGCGGCGTGTTCCTGCTCGGACTTCTGGGCATTGCCACCGGAGGCGCACTCACGCTTTACGCCATCCGCTCAGCCAAGATTGCCTCTACCACAACCTTCGATGCGATCAGCCGTGAGGGCAGTCTGGTGATGAACAATCTTCTGCTCTGCGCGGCGGCGGCAACTGTGTTTCTGGGCACCTTCTATCCGTTGCTTGTGGACGCCGTGTCCAACTCTAAGCTCACCGTAGGCCCACCCTATTTCAACAAGACTTTCGCACCGATCATGACGGTACTCATCCTGTTCATGGCCGTCGGGCCGCTGCTGAAATGGCGGATTGATAATGTGAACAGACTGGTGCGCCCGCTCATCATGATGGCGTTTGTGGCCTTGATCGGCATTGTGCTGGTCGCCGTGATCGGTAAGTCGGTGATCGGCGCGCTGGCCATCGGCCTCGCCGTGTTCCTTCTGGGGGGCGCATTCAAAACCTTCGGTGAGAAAATCCGGCTCGGCAAAGTGGCCTTCAATGACAGCATGAAGCTGCTCTCACATCTGCCGGCAGCCAGCTTCGGCTTCCTCCTCGGGCATATCGGCCTTGCCGTCACCGTAATTGGCATCACCGGCATGAGCGTCTGGGCGCAGGAAGACCAGATCGGGCTGCGCACCGGTGAGACGCGCGAAGTCGCTGGCTATGAAATCACCCTCGCCAATGTCAGCCAGAGCGAGCGCGCAAACTATAACCGCCAGTCCGGAGAGCTTCTGATCACCCGAAACGGCAATCCGGTCACGACGCTTTATCCGGAACGCCGCTTCTATCCGGTGGAAGGCCAGATGACGACAGAAGCCGCGCTCAATGTCGGCTTCACCCGCACGCTCTATGGCGCAATCGGTGAGCGCAACGATCTCGGCCAGTGGCAGATCCGCTTCTATGTTCATCCGCTGGTCAGCTGGATCTGGGCCGGTGCCATCATTATGGCGCTGGGCGGTTTCATTTCCATGAGCGATGCCCGCTTCCGCGTACCAGCGCGTGCGCCATCCGCCCGCACACTTGCCGCTCCGGCAGAATAATCAGATCAGAGCTGAATCCGTGTCCTTAAAAGCCATTCTTCCGCTGGGTATCTTCGCCGCGCTGGTCATCATGCTGGCCGTGGGGCTGACGCTTAAGCCCAAGGAACTCCCTTCGGAATTTATCGACAAACCGCTGCCGACCTTTGAGCTGGAAAACCTGTTTCCCGATCAGCCTCCTGTCAGCTCAGAGGACCTCAAGGGTGACTTCTTCCTTCTCAATGTCTTTGGCTCCTGGTGTGTCGCCTGTCAGGTGGAACACCCCTATCTGATGGAGCTTCAGGAGGAAGGACAGATCCGTCTTGTCGGCCTCGACTGGCGCGACAAGCGCGAGGATGCCATTGCCTGGCTCGACCGGCTGGGTAATCCGTATGACGAGATCGGCTTTGACGAACATTCTGAAGTCGCCATCGGCCTTGGCATCACAGGCGCTCCAGAAACCTTCCTCGTGGACCCTGAAGGGCGTATCCGTTACAAACTCGTCGGCCCGATGACCCCGGAAATCTGGGAAACAGACTTCCTGCCCCGCATTCGTGCGCTCAGAAACGGAACGGCCTCATGATCCGCACACTGATTGCCTGCCTGTTTCTCCTCGCTCAACCCGCGCTCGCCCAGGACACCTCAGCGGAGGACGCGGAGGTTAAGGCGCGAACGGAAGCCATCGCCAAAACCCTGCGCTGCGTGGTCTGCCAGAACCAGTCCATCGCCGATTCCAACGCCACACTGGCGGAAGATATGCGACGCCTGGTCGAAGCCCGCGTGCGTGCCGGCGATACCGATCAGGATGTCCGCGATTTCATGCAGGAACGCTATGGCGACTTTGTGCTGATGGAGCCGCCGGTCAAATGGTACACTTACGCGCTCTGGTTCGGCCCGGCCCTGCTCGTGCTACTCGGGCTTATCTGGTATGTGAGCGCCATGCGGAAACCCGGCACGGCTCAGGCTTCGCCTGATGAAGACACCGCGCTCACGCCAGAAGAACGTGCCCGCCTCGACAAGCTGATGAATAAGGATGAGACCCAATGATCTGGCTTATTCTCGTTCTGCTTCTGGCGCTTGCCGCTATCATGGTCGCGCCCTCGCTGTTTCGTCCCTCCAATGAAACAGCCCATGACGCACTGACCCGCGAACTCGAGGCCAGCAAGCACCAGCTCGCCCAGATCGACGCGGAAGTCGCTTCCGGCTTTCTCGACGAACAAGGGGCTGCTCGCGCCAGGCGCGCCATGGAACGTCGTATCCTGCAATTGGGCGAACGGATTGACGCCATCGAATCCGGCGAAGACGAGCGCCAGCTCCCGACCTGGGTGAAGTTTGCCACGCCTGCCGCGCTCGTCATCGTCACAGGCGCGCTCTACCCGCTCGTCGGCGCCCCCTTCTATGATCGCGCCAGCGCTGCTGATCCACCACTCACACCTGAGCAGCAGGCGATTGCGGATATGACCCCGCAGGAACTCGAAGCCATGCTTGTTGAGCGGATCAACTCTTCTGGGTCTCAGGACCCGACAGGCTATGTCCTCCTCGGTCGTCTTCGCATGGATATGGGCAAATTCGATCAGGCGCTGGAGTCCTATAATCTGGCCATGCAGCTGTCAGGCAATGACCCGCAGGTTGCCAATGAGCTTCAGCAGGCGAGAGATTATATCGCTCAGGTTCGCGGAAACGCCCCGCCGCCATCATCGGCTGCACCGGATATCGAGAATAACGAAACCGCCAACGCCATCCGCAACATGTCACCTGAAGAACAGCAGGCGCAGATTCAGGCCATGGTCGATGGTCTGGCTGTTCGGCTGGAAGACAATCCCGATGACCTGCAGGGCTGGCTGCGTCTGATCCGTGCACGGACAATGCTGGGTCAGGCCGAGCTGGCTGAGCAGCATCTGGCCACCGCTCGTGCTGAATTCTCAGATGAGCCGACCGCGCTCAACGCGCTTGGCCGCCTGGAAGCGGAATTAGGATTAGCGGACTAAAAATCGCTGGAAAAGATACATTATTACACGACCGCAATGATTAGCCGCTTGATTGGCCATTCGCACCGGGTCTAGGTTGGCACCTACAAAAACATTGAAAAGATTTGCCAATCTGGAGCCCCAAATGAAAAGACTGTTCCTCGCCACAGTGGCGGGTATTGCGCTCACCTCATCTGCTTATGCGGTCGAAGGCATGTACACGCCCGACCAGCTTCCTGAGATCGCCGACGACCTGAAAGCCAAAGGTCTGGAGCTTGATCCGGAAAACCTCACCGATCTTACCGACTTTCCGATGGGCGCGGTCATCTCGCTCGGCGGCTGCACGGCGAGCTTCGTCTCCCCGCAGGGCCTCGTCGTCACCAACCACCACTGTGTGCGCGGCTCGATCCAGTTCAACTCCACCGAAGAGAATAACTATCTCAAAGACGGCTTCCTCGCCGAAGACATGGCCGGCGAAGTGCCAGCTGCGCCGGGCACGCGCGTCTATGTCACCACAGAAGTCACGAACGTCACCGATGATGTGGTCGGCGGACTTGGCGATCTGACAGGTCGAGATCGCTATGACGCCATCGACGCCAAGCGCAAATCCATCATCGCCGAGTGCGAAGAGGATGAGGGCTATCGCTGTCAGGTCGGCGAGTTCTTTGGCGGCCTCGAATACAAGCTCATCAAACAGCTCGAAATCCGCGATGTGCGCCTAACTTACGCGCCGGGCGATAATATTGGCAAATATGGCGGCGATATCGATAACTGGATGTGGCCGCGCCACACGGGCGACTGGGGCTTCTACCGCGCCTATGTCGGTCCGGATGGCATGCCAGCTGACTATGCTGAAGAAAACGTCCCTTACGAGCCAGAACACATGCTGAAAGTGTCTTCTGCCGGTCTGGAAGAAGGCGATTTCGTCATGGCGGCGGGCTATCCCGGTTCAACCTCACGCTATGAGCGTCTCGCTCAGGTCGAATACGTGTTTGACTGGTATTATCCGACATGGATCGACGTCTCACAAAGCTGGGTCGACACCATCATGGACACGGCGCCAGCTGGGTCTGATGCCCGCATTAAATATGAGTCGCGTCTGGCGAGCCTCAACAACTACATCAAAAACCGTGGAGGTCAGATCGAAGGCGCACGCCGTGTTGGCCTGACTGAACTCCGCGCCGAACGCGAAGCGGCGCTCAATGCCTGGATCGCCGCTGATCCATCCCGCGCGGACTATGCCGATGCCATTGAAAAACTCGACACGCTCACTGAGGAGATGGCGGCGTCCAGCAAGCGCGACTTCTACTATAACTACGCCACCAATCCTGACCTGCTCTATGCAGCCTACCGCCTCTACCGGCTCGCAAACGAACAGGAGAAGCCTGATTCGGACCGTGAAAGCGGGTATCAGGAACGCGACATGACCTTCTTCCGTCAGGGGCTTGAGCGGATTGATCGCCGCTATGATCCGGCTGTCGATAAGGCTGTCTGGATGCGCATGCTGGAATACTATATGGACGCGCCAGAGGAGATGCGCGTTGAGGCCCTGGATGAAGCGCTGGGCCTCGGCGAAGACTTCGACGCATCTGAAATCTCAGCTACGCTGGATCCGTACTATGAGGGCGGCGTGATTGCCGATCCGGAAGCCCGCCTCGAGCTGATTGGTGCCAGTGTCGACGAATTGGAAGCGCTCGATGACCCATGGATGCAGCTTGCCATCGCGCTCTATGACACAGAGATGGAGATGGAAGCCCGCGACAAGGAAGAAGCCGGCAAGCTGAAAGCCCTCAAACCGCAATACATGGATGCCATCATCGCCTGGCAGAAATCACAAGGCGAGGCGACCTATCCGGATGCCAACTCCACCCTTCGTGTCACCTATGGCACGGTTATGGGCGGCTGGCCGAAGGATGGCATGTATTATGCGCCATTCACCACGCTGGAAGGCATCACCGAGAAAGACTCAGGCGTTGAACCGTTCGATGCGCCGAAGAAAGAGCTCGAGCTGATCGAAGAGAAAGCCTATGGCCCATACGAGCTTGAAAGCATCAATAGTGTGCCCGTGAACTTCCTCACCGACCTTGACTCCACCGGCGGCAATTCCGGTTCAGCCACGCTGAACAGCAAGGGCGAGCTTGTCGGTCTCCTGTTCGATGGCACCATTGAGTCTGTGAACTCCGACTGGCATTTCGATCCGAAAACCACGCGCTCCATCCATGTCGACACACGCTATATGCTGTGGACCATGGAAAACGTGAATAATGCCGGTCATCTCGTCGAAGAGATGACTTTGGTCGACGGCGAATAAATCATACACATCAAGGCGCCGCGGCAGTAAAATGTCGCGGCGCTTTGCCTTTGAAGACTTGCACCCGGCCCGTCGGGACGTATGTCTGGTGCATGACTCAACATAAGGATGTCCTCGTCGCGCTTCGAAAGATTACGCGGGCGATTGATCTTCACTCAAAACAACTGATGCGCGCCACAGGCCTTACAGCCCCGCAGCTTCTTGTCTTGCGTGAATTGCAGATTCAGGAAAATGCCAGTCCATCAGGCGTCGCAAAAGCGGTTCACCTGTCTCAGGCCACAGTAACCAGTATTCTGGACCGTCTGGAAAAGGCAGGCCTCATCCGCCGGACACGCAGCGAGACCGATAAGCGCGTCATACGCCTGCAATTGACAGAGGCCGGCACCGAAAAGGCCGACAAAGCACCCGACCTTCTACAGGCCGGGTTTCTCAAACGTTTCTCGGCATTGCAGGAGTGGGAGCGAAACCAGCTCGTCGCCAGTATTCAGCGCCTCGCCGCCATGATGGACGCCGAAGGGATCGACGCAGCGCCGATCCTGGAGCTTGGTGACCTCAAACCGGAAGAGCTTTAGTTCCGCTCTTCCGCGCGTTCCGCCGCTTCCTGCGCGGCGATATCGAGCATATCGTCTTCCGGCTTATCCCAGCTAAGATGGTGTTCTTCCAGAAGGATCAGGTTTTTGCGATTGATGATCACATCACTCGCCGAATACCCGAGTGTTTCCTTCGCTGGAAGATCCGGGTGACGTGCAAGGATCAGGGCTTCCTGAGATCCGTAATTGGTCAGGCCGCGCGCCACTTCCTGGCCGTCTTCATCGAAAATGTGAAGCACATCGCCTTTGCTGAAGTCGCCCTGCATGGACACAACATCCTGCGCGCGCACGCCGATCTCACCAGAGCGGATATCCCGTGCAGGTGTCTTGCGGACCACAATACTGCCCGCCATGGCCAGACGGTCGGTCAGCCAGACAGACCAGCTCGATGCCGGGTCAGTCTGCGCCACACATTCCGTACACCGGCGCTCGCCACTGAGAACTGCCGTAATCGGACGATCCACTTCGCCCTTGGCGATCAGCGTCGTACAACCGGCGTTTTGCGCCATATTGGCGGCCTGCATCTTCGTCATCATGCCGCCTGAGCCCAGTGAACTCGTAGACTTGGTGACTTCCAGATATTCGGCCACGTCATCGACGCGTTCCACAAATTGAGCGCCTTCCTCTTCCGGATTGCGGTCGTAAAGTCCGTCAATACTCGTCAGAATGGTCAGGTTCGACGCCTGAAGCATCTGCGCCACCTTGGCCGCGAGGCGGTCATTGTCGCCCACCCGGATTTCCTGGGTGGTCACCGTGTCGTTCTCGTTCACGATCGGCAGAATGCCGCGCTCGAGAAGGCGGTTGATGGTGTTGCGCGTGTTCAGGAAGCGGCGACGGTTCTCGAGATCCTCAAGGGTGATCAGCACCTGGGCAATATCAAACCCATATTCCAGCGCGATCTGCTTATAGACGTTCAGAAGCAGCGGCATGCCGCAAGCAGCAGCAGCCTGCTTTTCCTGGACGCCAGCAGTTTTCGGATCTGCACCGAGAAGGCCAAGACCGAGCGCAACTGAACCGGAAGACGTCAGAACCACTTCCTTCCCTTCGGCCATAAGGGTGGCGATATCCCCCAAAAGGCCGTGGATGAATGCGTACGATGGCGTCAACAGCTCTTCATTAACGAGAAGGCTGGAGCCCACCTTGATTACCAAGCGATTGTCAGAGACCAATACTTACTCCTCAAAGTTTCTGGGCGTGAGTTAGGATGATCCTCCCGCCGACACAAGGCCTGAACCAGAACAGTTCAACCCTCCAAGAGGAAACGCGAGTTTAATATAGCGCAATTTGCCGAGGTTTCATCGCCCCATGTTGAATATTTAGTACACTAACTATATCAGACCTATGCTGACTGAAGGAAAACATATGAGCGAATCAACAACCTCGACCGATAAAGTACGCATTCGTGCGCTGATGTTTGGTTGCGGAAACATGGGACAGGCGCTGATCTCCGGCTGGATGAAAGCCGACGGTGCGAGCTTCACTGTGGTTGACCCGGCAGAGCCGGATGTCGGGCACGGTGTTGACGTCGTCACCTCTGCGGACTCTGTACAAGGGCCGTTTGATCTTGTCGTGATTGCGGTCAAGCCGCAGCTGATCCCAACGGTTGTTGAACAGGCTGGCCACCTCATCGAGCAGGCTGACCTGATCCTGTCGATCGCTGCAGGTACGTCCATCAAGACACTTGAAAACCATCTTGGCCATCGTCCGATCGTGCGCATGATGCCAAATATGCCGGCCAGTGTTCGTATGGGCCTCAGCGGCCTTTACGCCAATGACAAGTGCATGCTCCAACACAAATCCATGATCGAGAAACTGGCGACGGAAAACGGTGAGTTCCTCTGGCTGGATGAAGAAGACAAGATCGACAAATTCACCGCTGTCGCTGGCTCTGGCCCCGGATATGTGTTTGAAATTCTGCGTGTCTTCACACTGTCAGCGATGAAACAGGGCTTTTCAGAAGAAGACGCTCGCAAACTGGCGATCGGCACCGTGCTCGGGTCTGCAAAAATGGCAGACGACAGCGACAAGACACTCGAAGACCTGCGCAATTCGGTCACCAGCAAGAACGGCACAACCCAGGCGGGCCTTGAACAGCTCATGGCCGATGGGAAACTCGAAGACCTGCTCACGCGTACAGTACAGGCAGCCTATGACCGGGCTGTTGAACTTCGTTAAGCCCTGATACACTCATAGAACTGACCAGATTTAAGGATCAATTATGTCGACTCTCGACCAGAAGATCGTTGCTTATGTAGATGAGCTCGGCCAGCGCGCGAAAGCTGCTGCGGGCGGGCTCCTCACAGCAACTACAGACCAGAAAAACGATGCGCTCCGGAAGGGCGCAGCAAATCTCCGCGCCGCGACAGACGAGCTTGTCGCCGCTAACAAGAAAGACGTTGAATACGCCAAAGAGGCTGGCAAACCGGACTCTTTCATCGACCGTCTCATGCTGAATGAAGAACGGATCGAAGGCATGGCGAAAGCGCTCGAAGACATTGCTGAGCTGCCAGATCCTGTGGGCCGTAAGCTTGCCGAATTCAATCGCCCGAATGGCTTGCGCATTGAGCGTGTTGCTGTTCCGCTCGGCGTGATCGGCATGATCTACGAGTCCCGCCCGAATGTGGGTTCTGATGCCAGCGCACTTTGCCTCAAGTCCGGCAATGCCGTCATTCTTCGGGGCGGTTCAGACAGCCGGAACTCCACCAAGGTGATCGTCGATTGCCTCGCACGCGGTCTGAAGGCTGCCGGTCTGCCCGAGCATGCGGTTCAGACGGTCGAAATCGCCGATCGTCAGGCCGTCACGGCGCTTCTGAAATGCGACGAGTATGTTGACCTCGTCATCCCTCGTGGTGGTCGTGGTCTTGTCGAGCTTGTGCGCGATCAGGCCTCTGTGCCGACCCTCTTGCACCTTGATGGCAACTGCCATGTCTACGTTCACGAGTCTGCTGACGTCGCAAAAACGCTCGAAGTGGTCCGCAATGCCAAGCTTCGCCGCCTCGGCGTCTGCGGCGCAACCGAAAGCCTCGTCATCGACAAAGCCATCGCCAACACGGTTATTCCTCAACTGCTCGACAAGATGCCAGATTGTGAATTCCGCGGCGATGAAGCCTCGGTGGCAATTGATAACCGGATCAATCCGGCAAGCGCGGAAGATTTTGGCACCGAATATCTGGACGCCATCATTTCTGTGAAAATCGTCGATGGCATTGATCAGGCGATCCCTCACGTCAAAAAATACTCGTCAGGTCATACCGACGCAATCATGGCTGAGGACGAAGCCGCGGCCCGCCGCTTCCAGACGGAAATTGACAGCGCGATCGTCATGCATAACGCGTCGACGCAATTCGCCGATGGTGGCGAGTTCGGCATGGGTGCCGAAATCGGCATCGCCACAGGCAAGATGCACGCGCGTGGCCCTGTTGGACTGGAACAGCTGACAAGCTTCAAATACCTTGTTCACGGCACCGGCCAGACAAGACCATAATCTTCGAAAGGGCGCCGCAAGCGCCCTTTTCTTCACCCTTTTCCGAAACAAAAAGAGGCCTTCACGAACCAGATGTCGATCAACATATATGAGATGATCTCGCTTGGCGCATACTTCCTCCTGATGCTCGGTATCGGGCTGTATGCCTTTAAGGAATCCACCTCAGACGTCTCCGAGTACATGCTCGGCGGTCGTAAACTCCACCCCGCCGTCGGCGCACTCTCTGCAGGCGCATCGGACATGTCGGGCTGGATGCTGATGGGCCTTCCGGGAGCCGTTTATCTCGCAGGTGTTGGTCAGGCCTGGATTGCCGTCGGCCTCACAATCGGCGCCTATCTAAACTATCGGTTCGTTGCGCCCCGGCTCCGGATTTATACCGAAATCGCGCAGGATTCGATCACACTGCCTGATTTCTTTGAGAACCGTTTCCACGACAAGTCACACATTCTACGCGCCATTTCTGCCATTGTGATCATCATCTTCTTCACGGTTTATACCTCCGCCGGCATCGTGTCGGGCGGCAAGCTCTTTGCTGAGAGCTTTGGCATGAACTATCAGATGGGCCTCTTCGTCACGGCCGGCGTCGTTCTCGCTTACACCGTGGTGGGCGGCTTTCTCGCCGTCTCGCTGACTGACTTCGTCCAAGGCTGCATCATGTTTATCGCCCTCATTCTGGTGCCGATTGTCTGTTACATCCACTTCGGCAGCGCAGACGCGATCACCGACACAGTCTCATCTGCCCCGCCATTCACCGATATTGACGGCACAGACGGCCCCACCCGTCAGGGCTTCTTCAACTGGTTTGACGGCATGACCTTTGTCGGCTTCCTCTCTCTCATGGCATGGGGCCTGGGCTATTTCGGCCAGCCGCACATCATTGTTCGTTTCATGGCCATCAAGTCTCTGAAAGCCATTGCAACAGCCCGCTATATCGGCATGACCTGGATGCTCTTCACCGTGGTTGGTGCGGTTCTGGTCGGTATTGTCGGCGTGGCATATGTCAATGAAAACGGGCTGCAGGAAAACCTGCGGGATAACGAAACCATTTTCATTTTGCTCTCACAGACCCTGTTCCACCCGCTGATTTCCGGCTTCCTTCTGGCTGCCATTCTCGCAGCCATCATGTCTACGATCTCCTCTCAGCTTCTGGTCTCTTCCAGCTCTCTGACAGAGGACATCTACAAGACGTTCGTGAATAAAGACGCGCCGCAGAGCCTGCTCGTCACGATTGGCCGGATCGCAACTGTGGGCGTCTCTATTGTCGCCATCGCGCTCGCCTGGGATCCGGACAGCTCTATCCTTGGCCTTGTCAGTAACGCCTGGGCAGGCTTCGGCTCTGCTTTCGGTCCGATGGTTCTGCTGATGCTGTTCTGGAAGGGCTACACACGAGACGGCGCACTCGCCTCCATGATCGTTGGCGCGGTCACCGTTCTCTTCTGGCTCTATGTCCCGGTCGTCGACGGCGCACCTCTGGAATCCATCATCTACGCCATGATCCCTGGCTTCATCCTGTCCACACTCGCAGGTGTTGGCGTCAGCATGCTCACCCGGAAGCCAGAGCCCGTGGTCATGGATGAATTCAATTCCATGGAGGCCCGCATGAATGAAGTTCATGGCAAGGGTATCGGGTCGATTATCTGATCTGAGAACGGATGTACCTCGTAGGCGTTTACACATGGTAGACGCCAAGAGGACGCTCTGATTTGGCAAACACAGACAAAAAATTCCCGGCCTATGCCCGAAAAGCGAATGAGCTGGACCCGGCAGGAAATCCACTTTATCTGCCGCGTCAGGCCTGGTGGCGTGTTCTCAAGCGCGTGGCGGCGAAGTTTGGTTCAGATAATCTCGCCGTTATTGCGGCGGGATGTTCGTTCTTCACCCTTCTTGCACTTGTGCCGCTCCTGTCAGCCATCGTCCTCATCTACGGGCTGCTGGCTGACGCAAGCGAAGCCGCGAACCTGGTCCAGCCGCTCTTTGCCGTCATTCCCGGTGATGCCGCGACTTTCCTCCGGGATCGGCTGACGGAAGTTGCAGCATCGTCGGAGTCCGCTCTGGGGGTCGGTCTCGCGATTTCAGTGGCTGTCGCTGTCTGGTCGTCCGCAAACGCCATGCGGGCCGTGTTGAACGCACTCAACATTGTTTATGACGAGCAGGAAAAACGGACCTTCCTCGGCCTCAACCTGCGAATTTTCGGCTTCACGCTGTCTTCCATTCTGCTGGCCGTCTCCACCCAGCTCTTCCTCTCAATCCTCCCCGCTGTACTGTCGGCATTTGGCTATCAGGATGGCCTGGTCGCACTGATCAATGTGGTTCGCTGGCCGCTTCTGGCGCTGATGTTTATGGGCGCCACGTTTGTGCTCTATCGGCGTGCGCCCTCCCGCAGCCTGGCGCGCTGGAACTGGGTGCTGCCCGGCGCAGTATTCGCCACTCTTGCCTGGCTCGCAGCGTCCGGCCTGTTTTCCATTTACGTCTCGAACTTTGCCAATTTCAACGCAGTCTATGGATCCTTCGGCGCCCTCATCGTGCTCCTGCTCTGGCTGCACTGGACGTATCTCATCGTGCTCCTTGGCGCAGAGATGAATTCAGAGCTTGAACGCGAAGTCATTCCGGATACCACAACCGGCACCCCGGAGCCGCTCGGCCAGCGCGGCGCTGTTGTCGCAGATTCAGTCGCGCTCAGGCCGGACCTGTCTCATGAGGAAAATGCGCGGTCAAAAGAAGAGGATCAGTGACTCAGGCAAAGCTGCGCTGACGGCACGAAAATAGTAACGACAGCAATTATCTGGCTGATGCCATATCCCTGCCGCACCAGTCCGGTTTGCGGCTCAGAGCACGCTGCCCTTTATGCGGCCAGGGCTTATAGACGCCTGCTTCCAGCCCGACTTCAGCAAGGCTCTGGCCGTTCACTTCCAGATCCACAACCATGCGGCCATATCTGTCCGGCCCATAATTGCGGGCAATGCGCACATCCGCATCCCGCGTCAGCGTGACAATGAAGTCTTTCGCATCAAAGGCCCGCTCGCGCTCAACTTCACATTTCGCTCCGCCAATAGAGCCGACACCGCCCTTTTCAGGGGCGTCCACATTGGCCAGACGAAACTTTTCACCATTCAGTCGACCGCTATCGGCATCCGACCAGTAAACATCTTCCGCGCGCATATCCTTCGGCAGGATGTCAGACGCCGACGCGGCCCAGGCCATGCCTGCCAGTGTCGCAATTGAAAACCAGGTGAGCCATTTCATAACCCGAACTCTCAGAAGCCCGGGTTAACGAAGGGTAAACATACCCCGCCTCTGTGCCCCTCCGCACAGGGAATTGCGTTTCACCGCAGAAACGGCCTATCTCACAACTATGGCAAAGCTTCTCATCGTCTGGCATTCGCGCACTGGCGGCTCACAGCAAATGGCAGAGGCGGCCCACAAATCGGCCTCTGAAGAGTGCGAGGTAGAGTTTCGCCGCGCGGAAGACACGCAGCCCGAGCATCTCCTTGCCGCCGACGGCTATCTGTTCGTCTGCCCGGAAAATCTCGCCGCCCTTTCTGGTGAAATGAAAGAGTTCTTCGACCGGTGTTATTACCCCGTGCTCGGAAAGCTCGAAGGTCGCCCCTATGCGCTACTCGTCTGCGCCGGATCAGATGGCGAGAACGCCGTCCGTCAGGCCGCCCGGATCGCACAGGGCTGGCGACTCAAAGCGGTTCAGGAACCGGTGATCATCTGCACGCACGCCCAGACCCAGGAACAGATCCTCGCGGATAAAACCATAGGCGAAGACGACCTTCAAACCTGCCGCGATATTGGCGCAGCCCTCGCCGCAGGCCTCTCAATGGGCGTGTTCTGAGCGCTGGGTTTGAGCTTATTCCGGCACAGCGCCTGATTTTTGAAAGTTTTCAACATCCTGCCGCGGCGGTGCACCGAACAGACGCCGATAATCCCGGCTGAACTGAGACGGGCTCTGATACCCTACGGCAAAGCTCGCTGTTCCCGCATTCACACCATCAGACAGCATCAGACGCCGCGCCTCCTGCAGCCGAAGCTGTTTCTGATAAGCCAGAGGGGTCAGGGTGGTAAGCGATTTGAAATGTTCATGAAGCGACGACGGACTCATATTCGCAGCAGATGCGATCTCCTCCACACGAAGTGGCTCGCGATATGAGGCGCGAATACGCGAAATCGCCCGGGCGATTTTTCCACGTCGGCTGTCTCCAGTGGATATTCGCCTGAGCGTTGGTCCGTGCGGTCCGCGCAGCAAACGAAAAATGATCTCCCGATGAATGAGCGGCGCAAGCACATTGATGGCGTCAGGCTCATCCAGTAGCCCCACCAGCCGACAGGCCGCGTCAACAAACAGAGGATCGGACGGATAAACCGCAAGTGGCGACACATCCACATCTGCGGTCGCGCAACCGTCCTGCGTCACCAGATCGGCCAGCATTGCTTGGTCAAGATCAATCTTGCAACAGAGATAAGGCTGTTCCGGACTTGCCGTGATGATTTCCCCCACAAGCGGCAGATCCATTGAGACCAGAAGATACCTTGAGGGGTCATACGACACACGCGTCTCACCAAGCGACACCGTTTTTGCACCCTGGGCGATCAGGCAAAGACTGGCCTCATAGACAGTTGGCGTTGGACTGGAGGGTTCGTGTACGCGATAGAGCGACAAACCGGGCACTTGGGTCTCCAGCATGCCTGAATGAGGCTGATAATGCGCAATGCGCGCTGCAAGGTCCTGCAACTGATCCATGCGCGTCTGTCTCATATTTCTGAACACGACAGAAGCGTCGGACACGCAATCCGGAGGATTGAGCAAGAATTGCGGGCAATCTTGCTACCGTTTCATACCCCACCTGCCCCATCTGGAACGTGTTCGCAGGAAAGGAACACACAGATGACGACACTCTCCAACAAAACCATTCTCATCACCGGCGCCTCCAGCGGCATCGGAGAGGCCAGCGTGCGTGAGCTGGCTGAAGCCGGCGCGCGGCTGTTTATCGGCGCGCGGCGCACGGACCGCCTTGAGAGTCTTGCCCGCGAACTGGGCGGCACGATTGGCTGGTCTGAACTCGATGTGACTCAAGCAGATAGCTTCGAGGCTTTCGCAAAAGCAGCCGAGGACAAGTTTGGTCAGACAGACGTTCTGATCAACAATGCCGGAGTAATGCCCCTGTCCCTTCTGGCTGATCTGAAAACAGACGAATGGCGCCGCATGATCGATGTGAACATCCATGGTGTTCTCAATGGTATTGCCACGCTCCTTCCACGTTTCATGGCTCGCAAAAGCGGTCATTTCGTCAATGTCGCCTCGGTCGGAGCGCATATGGTTCTCCCGACAGGTGCCGTGTATTGCGCCACGAAGTTTGCCGTGCGTGCCATTTCAGAGGGCCTGCGTCAGGAACATGATGACATTCGCACAACGGTGATTTCACCAGGTGTAACGGAGACAGAGCTCGGTAATGACATCACTGCGCCGGACGTTGCGGCAGGCCTTCAGGAATGGCGGAAGAAATCGCTGAAACCTGTCGCGATTGCCCGGGCCATTCGCTTTGCGCTGGAACAGCCCGACAGCGTGGATGTCAATGAGATTATCGTACGGCCAACCGCAGCCGATATGTGATGCAGTGACGCAAACAAGGAAAAGTCGGAGCTGTGCGGCAGCTCCGACTTGTTTCTTTTCACGCATTGCGCGCGATCCATATGAGCCTGATGATGCGGGATAAAAGCTGGTGCCGCCCGAGTTACCAAGATCGAACGTGCCAAAGACTGTGACTGCGGTCCGTGCGTCAGCACGCCCTCACGGCGCTGGTGAGCAAAGCGAATTCAGCGTGAATGAAAAAATGGTGCCCCTGGCCCGACTCGAACGGGCACTTCCGAAGAAAACGGATTTTGAATCCGTCGCGTCTACCAATTCCGCCACAGGGGCGCACCAGAGCTACGCTAGATGACAGCGCAGCCTTACAAGGTCAATCAAGAAGTGAAAACCGGCCGGAGCTTAGCCGTCAACCGTCCAGCCGCGAGCTGTGCGGCGCGCTTCCAGAACGCCATCAGCGCCCATCTCATTACGAGGGCTTGCGCGACGCGAGGATGTTCGGAACGCCCCAAAACGCAGAAGCATGGCGACAAAGGCAATAATGACGCCGACAATGGCGGTCGCGATCGCGACAACACCTGCGGCGACCAGAACAAGCGCGCCGACACCAAAGGCTGCAATCAGAGCAAGGGCACGTTTCACCGAGCCGAGGAAGCCTCCGCCGCCGCCATTCTGGCCGCCAAAACCGAAGCTTGTAATGTGTGCTTGTACCATATCGTTTTGCTTTCTCCTTATAGGAGTGTGGGGTTGAATGCCGCGTTCGTCAATCTGCCCGGATCAGCATACCACGTTCTGCACGGATTTTCGCATAAGCGCCCGTAATGGCCGCTGCTTTTTGATGCGCCCGCTGTTCAAATTCCCGTGGCGCACCATTTGTCACCACGCGATCAGGGTGATTATCGGCCATCAGCTTGCGATAGGCGACGCGGATCGTGTTGAAGTCCGCCTGGTGGCTCACGCCCAGAATTTCATAAGGGTCGTCCGGATCCGAGCCGAGATGGCTCGCCTTGATGCGTCGGAAGTCGCCTTCCGAAAATCCGAAAATGGTCGACACCTTCTGAAGATAGACCATCTCATCCAGCGTCACCACGCCGTCCGCGCCGGCAATGTAGAACAATCCGTCCAGCACACCTTCCAGCAGACAGGGGCGATCACTGTAGCGCCGCGCAATCTTTGAGGCATAGCCCTCATAGCCGCGCACCGTCTGACGCGCGATGTTGAACACACGGCGCACAGAGGCGGCATCACCCGGCTCGGTGCGGAAGACCTGCGAGAACACCTGAATCTCTTCATGGCTCACTTCGCCATCTGCCTTGGCAAGCTTCGCACCCAGACCAATGACAGCGGCCGTAAAGCCGACATCATGCGGATCAGGACCACAGCTTTCGCCAGATTCACCGCCCGGCAAATCGGCTTCGCTTTGCGGGTCGAAGAGGCTTTGCGCGCTCTCCAGAAGGCGGGTCCAGATCGACATGTTAGCGACTATACTCGGAAATGCGGCAATTGTCAGATCAAGTAAGAATGAGTTTTTCTTAAAGCTTGGTAATCTTTAAATCCAATCTTCCACAGACCGCGTAACCATTACGACCATTCAGAAAACCGGATGGTTGAGCACCGGATCGATCCACTTCTGCTCTCTATTGAACAAGACCCAGGAGTGACACATGAAAACCCTTCTTATAGCACCCGCCGTACTGGCGCTGGCCGCCACCCCTGCCTTTGCCTGCAGCGGTAAAGCCAAAGCGCAAACCGCATCCGTTCAGGAAACTGAAGTCATCTTTGCCAGCAATCATTCTGAAAAGCACATGAGCAAAGATATCGTTGCGACTGCTGACGCTGCAGGCTTCACCACGCTGCTTGCCGCAGCCAAAGCGGCTGGTCTCGTCGAAGCCCTGCAGGGCGATGGCCCGCTGACGGTATTTGCACCAACCGATGAGGCCTTTGCAGCGCTCGGCGAAGACACGATCAACGATCTTCTGAAGCCGGAAAACAAAGACAAGCTGGCTGGTATTCTCAAATATCACGTCATCGCTGGCAAAGTGAAAGCCGCAGACCTGGCGGGCAAAACCACAACTGCCGAAACGCTCAATGGCAGCGTAGAAATTGATGGCACAGACGGCGTGATGGTCGGCGATGCGACAGTGATTCAGGCCGATGTCGAAGCGTCAAATGGCGTTATTCACGTCATAGACACTGTGCTGATCCCATAATCCATATTGATTTCCTCCCCTGCAGAGGGTCTGGCTCGCCAGACCCTCTTTTTTTATCTGACGGGGCGCGATAACTTCCGAATGTCAGGCCGGGTTGTCGCGCACATATGTTTGAAACAGTTGTTATTCTCGGCGTGTGCGCTGCGGTTTTCGTGGCTCTCGAATTGCCGCGCATCAGAACTCTGGGCTTCTGGCGCGCCACTGTTACACCCCTCGCCTCCATCATTGGCAGCGGATTTCTCGTCATTGGCCCTATTCTCGATCACGCCTTTGGCAGCTGGGCGCCCCTGGCCATGCTCGCGCTTTGCACGCTTGCTTATATGTTCGGCGCCGCAGTCCGGCAGAACATCCTCCATCGCAATCAGCATGGGGAAACCGCCAGCTCCAGTCAGATCGTCGAAACTGTCTCCAGCTGGGCGCTCAGCCTGGCTTACGTGGTTTCGGTGGCCTATTATCTGAATTTATTCGGCTCGTTTGCCGTTCACCTCACCGACTTTCATAGCGACACAAACGCACGCTTCGTTACCACAGCCATGTTTCTGATTGTGCTGGTCGTTGGCTGGACGAAAGGCTTCTCGGCGCTCGAACACCTTGAAATCCATTCCGTCACGCTGAAGCTCGCCATTATAGGCGGCCTGCTCGTCGGTCTTGGCTTTCATCTGGCAGTTCTCTCTGCCAGCGGCGATCTGCTATTCAATCCGGTCAGCGTCGGCCCCTGGGAGGGTGTGACGCTGCTTTTCGGGCTCATCGTCACCGTGCAGGGGTTTGAGATTTCCCGTTATCTCGGCAATCAATACAGTCCTGCCACGCGCATCTCATCCATGCGGTTTGCCCAGCTCCTCTCTGCCGCCATCTACATCGCCTACATCCTCCTCATGGCCTATGTCTTCCGGCCCGAAGACATTCCGCTCGATGAGGCGGGCATTATCGACATGATGCAGCTGGTTGCTCCCATACTTCCGGGGCTTCTGGTCGCGGCCGCTCTCGCAGCACAGTTCAGCGCGGCGATCGCAGATACTGGCGGGGCTGGCGGCCTGGTCGAGGAACTGACCCACAAAAAAGTCCCAAACAAGCTGGCCTACGCCATTGTCGCCGGGCTGGGCATTGCACTGACCTGGCTCTCTGATGTGTTTGAGATCATCAGCTATGCTTCGCGGGTTTTTGCTTTCTACTATGCGCTTCAGGCGCTAAACGCGGCCTTGCTAGCCTGGCGGATCGAGAAGTCACTCCCCCGCACCATTTTCTTCGGCGCGCTCGCACTACTTGGCCTCGCCGTCACGCTTCTGGGGCAGCCGGTGGAGTGATCGGGCCGGAGCGTTCAGCCTTAAGATCGCGAACCTCCTCACGCAGCTCCCCGATCAGCGCGATAATCTCTGCATTCTGGCGTCGGGCTTCTTCCTGTGCGTCCTCAATCTCGTCTTCGATGTGCTCCATGGCCTCGTCCTGCGCCGCTTCCTGTTCGGCCTGCAGAGCCTCCACAATCAGCGCGATAAAAAGGTTCAGAACCGCAAAGCTCGCAAGAAAAATGAAGATCAGGAAGAAGACCCAGGCATAGGGATGGCCATCATCCATCACCTTCTGCACCACCTCATTGCGCCAGCCATCCATGGTCATCACCTGAAACAGGGTGAAGGCTGATGAGGGCAGATCGCCGAACAGCATGGCGACTTCTTCATTCTCGGTCCGCCCATAAAGCGTTGTCGCCATCACTGCGCCCGCATAGACCAGCAGCGCCAGAACAGCCATGATCGCGCCCATGCCGGGCAGCGCCTTGAACAGCGCCTCCACAATCCGCTTCATCATCGGCACAACATGCAGCAGACGCAGCACCCGCAAGACGCGCAGGGAGCGCAGCACCTGAAAGGCATGCGAACCCGGTGCCAGCGACACGCCCACAATCACAAAGTCGAAAACATTCCAGCCCGACCGGAAGAAGCCTGCCCGCCAGGCATAGATCTTCAGGGCCAGCTCAATCACGAATACACCGATCACAAACACGTCGAACACGCGCAGGCACAGCTTCAGTGTCTCTGGCAGGTCCGGCACGGTATCAATGCCCAGCGTCACAGCATTGACGAGGATCAGAATCGTGATTGCCGACTTGAATGTCTCATTCTCGACAATTTCCAAGGCTTTTTGTCGGGAAGCACTGAACCCGTCGGCTGCATTCATCGTTACATTCGGTCCCCAACACCTGTATTGGATGGCTGCAATTTGACGATCATAATTTATCTGGCGCGAATGGGTATCCTCTATTCGGGTCAGGCCAAAACAAATCAATACGACGGTCACTGGAGTAACTGAGTATGTCGTCCCCTTTTCAGACTGAACAGATGACACTGGGTCAGCTTTTCTCAGGGGATCTTGTCTTTTCCTTTCCGGCCTTTCAGCGCCCCTATCGCTGGACCGAAGATGAAGCCCTCACCCTGATCGACGATATCGCCGCAGCCTGCCTGCGCAACGATCCGGGTTATTTTATCGGCAACCTTGTCACCACCCGCCATGATGATCGCCTGGTTATGGTGATTGACGGTCGCCAGCGCCTGACCACCCTGTTCATGCTCATCGCCATTCTGCGGGACCTCGAACCCGATGAGAGCCGCAAACGCGAGCTGCACAAGCTGATCTGGGATGCGCCAGACCCTGAAAAGGGTCGCCATGGTAATTGGCGCCTGACCTTCTCTGAGGCCGAACAGGCGCTGATCGACAGCCGCCTCTCAGCCCTGGAAGGCGGAGACAGCGCCGACACTGCAGGAAGCGAGGTCTCCACCCGATATCTGGCCATGTTCGAGGTTGCCGACCGCATGCGCGAGCTCCTTCAAAAGCCTGCCTCTGAGACCGGCATGCCGCGTCTCACCGACTTTACGGACTATCTTCTCCAGCATTGTGAAGTCATCGTGCTGACGGCCTCCTCAGCCACATCCGGCCTTCGGCTGTTTCAGGTGCTTAACAATCGCGGCCTCCAGCTTTCTGAAGCCGACCTGATCAAGCCAGATCTTCTTGCCGGCCTCTCCGTCGATGCTCAGGGCAAGGCAGCGCTTGTCTGGGACAAGCTGGAAGATGAACTCGGCCCGGAAAAGCTCGATACGCTGCTGCGCTGTTACATCTTCATCCAGTCGGGTGAATGGGTGCCTGCCGGGCGCAATCTCGCGGCCAGCCTCAAGGCAACCATGATGTCACGCGGGGCCGACGCGTTTCATTTCCAGGATCTGCCCCGCTATGGCGCAGCCTTTCAGGAACTGGAGCTGGGCGACATCCCCTATGATGATGATGACACCAATCCGAACCATATCATCCAGGCCCTGTCCTATCTGGGTCGGTCTGACAATGACTGGCGTGAATACCTGCCGGTCGCGCTGGAAATCCTCGTCCGGTTCGATGGCGAATATAGCGAGATTTACCGCCATATTTGTGCACTGGAACGAAATTTCTTCATCTGGTTCATGAGTGAGGTCGGCGATGCGCCGCGCCGGCAGATGGCCCATCACCTTGTCCGCCAGCTCCGCGATGGCGAAGATCTGTTTGCCGACGATATGGGCTTTGATGTGCCGGACCTCGTCCTCGCCAAAACCATCAATGCGCTACAGTCGCCTTTTCCGAAAACCTTTCAGCGGCTCGCCCTCACGCGGCGGATCGAGTTGCTACTCTGCGAGAAGGCCGGTGTGGCCGCCCCGCAATATCTGGAGCTCTCCACGGTTGAGCGCATCCTTCCCAAACTCCCCTCAACAGGAAGTCAGTGGATGTCGGACTTCACCCGCGCCGATCATCGTGAATGCCTGGACCTTCTCGGCAATTGCATGCCCCTCACCCGCGAGCTGGACCAACGGGTCGGCAATCGGGACTTCCGCGCTAAAAAGGCCATCTTCCGGGACACTGGCATTGCCAGCTATTTCCGAAGCGCTGCTGACGCCTGCAACTATCCGCGCTGGACACCTGACGTCATCAAGGAGCGGACCGCCCGCCTGACCGGACTTCTGGCAGATCACTGGCGCTCCATCCCCAGGGAACCCGCCGAAGACGAGTTCGATTGGGATGATGAAGAGGATGACGCTCCGGCCTGACGCTATCTAAATCGGAACTCCTTCTGCGCACTGCCCGTTTCATGCCGGTCAACCCGAGGAGGAAACCGATATGATGAAACACCTGATCATGGGCGTCGGCGCCTGTGCGCTGCTTGGTGCCTGCGCGATGTCCCCTGACCCAAGCGTCACGGCTTCAGCTGAAATGCAGCCCGTTTCAGTTGCGCCACCGAATGCAGGTGAAATTGAACGCCTGAACGATCTGGCTGGTATTCTGATCGATGCTGAAGTGCTCTACAAAGACGCGGCGGAAATGCCAGACAACAAAAAAGGCGTTTCGAAAAAGCTGGCGGAACTCGCCATGGAGCGGAAATCCCAGCGCGAATACCTGCAAGCGCGAATTCAGAAGCTTGGAGGTGCACCCGACACGACCGGCGAATTCCTCGGCACGGGCCATCGCGCTTTTGCCCAGATGCGCACCGTTTTTGACGAAGACTCAGAAGTCGCCATTGAAGAAGTGCTGCGCGGCGAGCGCTATATCCTCGAACAGATCAACGACACTCTGGAAACCAACCCTTCCGAGGACACAGTCGATCTTCTGACGATTCTGAAGAATGACGTTGAGGTTCATATCGACGAGTTGAACCGTCTCGACCGTCAGGTCTGATCATCAAAAATCACCGACGACAAAAGCCCTTCAGCCCGCTGAAGGGCTTTTTGCTGCGACCTGCAACTCGAGCCGCGGTAACATACGCCCCGGCACGCTGCCCGACGGCACCTCACCGGCTCGGCGCGCGCCCATTCGCTCATAGAAGGGCACAGCACCCGGATCGCTGTCGATGTGGATGGTCTGACATCCCGATAGCCGCGCGCGAGAAACCGCCCAGCCCATCAGGCTCCGGCCGATCCCCTGCCCCTGATAATCGGGCGAGATGAAGAGTTTTTCGAGATGCAGCGCGCCGTCAACTTCTGAAAGCTGCACGACGCCAGTGATTGTATCTCGGTCGAGGGCGCATTCGATCTGCCCGGCTGCCAGATGCGCTGGGGTCAGTCTCAGCTCTTCTTCGCAGGCGGCCATGAAGGCCTCGTCATACCCCCACACGGCCTTTGACCTCAGGATCATCGCATTCAGATCGGGAAGGTCGGTCGGCATAGGCGGTCGAAAGAGCATGCCCCATGTTCCAGCACAGGCCGCGCGTGAATTTCAAGTGCAAGATCAGAGCTCTCCGGGTTGAAAACCCTCTTTGAAATAGGGGATTTGTTGGGTATGAAGAAGTGCTAGCTCCTCCAGAGTTGTCCAACACGAACATTTCAAGAACATTATAGGGATTCACAATTAGTTAAACGAATGCTATATCTGTGGATTAGACGTAGTTTTAGCGTGGTTGGAAATGTCAATAGATAAGCTGTCTGCTGCAGTACACTATGTAATTGCGAAAGATAGTCGTAGCGAAATAGGTAAAACAAAGCTCAATAAAATTCTATGGTTCGCGGACTGTGCTGCTTGGCGCAAATTTGGTAAGACTGTCACCGGCTTGGATGCGTATGCCAAGCTGCAATACGGACCTGTACCTCCCAACATTGATCTCGCTTTACTTAAGCTTCAAACCGAACATCGAATTAAATCGAACACGCATTACGTCGGCACCTACCAGCGCTTTGGATATTTGTCTCTACAAGCTCCTAATGCTGACAATCTCCTTAGTTCGGACGAGCGTGCTGTTCTTGATGATGTCTTGGATGCAGTCAGCGACATGACCGCCTTCGATGTTTCTGAGTTGAGTCATGACGCGCTTTGGGAAGCCACACCCCATGGAGAGATGATTCCTGTCCAAGCTGCCGCGTCTCAATTTATTACTCCTGACGAAAGAATCTTGGAGTGGGCTCGGAAATCAGGCTAAAGTTCTAAGGTGAAATTTGCTAAGCCTCCTCATGGGTTCGGCGTGAGCTTTGAACCTGTCGCCAAGAAGCGTTTCGACGAATTCTGTGAGGACCCCTATCTTTGTCGCCGTGTAATAGCTGTGATTAACAGGTTGATGATTTCAGGTCATTTAGAGGGTACCGCTGTCGATCATGACGAACCGGGGCTGAGGGTTGTCGCTGATCGCGGCGCAGACACTCTCGCCGTAACTTTCATCGTTCTGGGCGACAAGGTGCACATTAGGTCTATCCAAGTCTTCGAGTAAGTTAGCCCGGCGGTTTCACAGTCTGATTAAAGCTCGCCATCCCGCCCATACCCGAGGCTTGTCAGCGGCAGCGGGGCTTTCGGGTCGGGCACCACCTCTGCAAGATCGCACTCCCACCAGCCAACATCATGCCAGCTGCCATTCTTGAAGCCGATATCGCGATAGACAGCGAAGGGCCGGAAGCCCACGGCCTCATGAAGCGCCGCGCTGGCGGGG
>CETS01017343.1_pt1 | contig 29304 bp, 25 predicted proteins | sample 356391 | NCBI WGS metagenome assembly CETS01 (sample SAMEA2622673, study PRJEB7988) | marine metagenome | isolation source: saline water (ENVO:00002010), including
AGAAGCACTTGGCGTCGGCCTGGACCTGACCGAAGACCAGTTCCGGCATAGTGTCGATACTGCGGGCATCGGCTTCATGTTTGCACGATCGCATCACAGTGCGATGAAACATGTCGCTCCAGTCCGGGCGAGCCTGGGCATCCGGACAATTTTTAATTTGCTTGGCCCACTTTCCAACCCAGCCAATGCGACCCATCAGGTCCTGGGCGTTTATCATCCGGACTGGCTGATGCCGATGGCAAAGACGCTTCAGGCGCTTGGCGTCAAACGCGCGATGGTCGTTCATGGTGAAGCTGTAGACGGCCGCGCAATTGATGAGCTCTCGATTGCTGGAAAGTCAAAGATTGTCGATGTGTCGGCAGGCTCGCTCCGGGAATATGAGATTTTCCCGGCAGACGTCGGCCTGGAGACATATCCTATGATGGCACTTGAAGGCGGTTCACCAGAGAGCAATGCGAACGCCATCCGAGACATACTGTCAGGGGCTCAAGGAGCATTTCGCGACGCCGTGCTTTTCAATGCTGCAGCGGGCCTCTTGATCACCGAAAAGGTCGATAGTTTGAAAGATGGCGTTGCACGCGCTGCGGAACGGATTGACGACGGATCAGCTCTGAAAACGCTTGCCGCTCTTCAGAAAGCCACAACTGGCGAGCCGAAATGACCACTGCCCTCGACAAGATAATCGCTTATAAAGCTGATGAAGTTGCTGATCTGAAAGCGCGTACCAGTGAACCGCGCCTCTTAGAGCAGATCCGGTCCGCCGATCCCTGCAGAGGCTTTTCAAAGCGACTAGAGGATGTGGCCAGCGCCGGTCAGAACGCTCTGATATGTGAAATCAAGCGCAAGAGCCCGTCCGCAGGTGATATCCTCCTCAATGCAGATCCGGTTTCCATTGCGAAAGAATACGAACGAGCCGGAGCAGCTTGTCTGTCCATTCTGACGGACGGCCCCAGCTTTGGTGGCACGCTCGGGGATCTGGTGCAGGTTAGGAGCGCTGTTGCGCTACCGGTTCTCCGAAAGGATTTCATGATTGATCCGATCCAGATTCTGGAGGCACGCGCCAACAATGCAGACTGCATTCTGATCATCATGTCAGCGCTCAGCGATTCTCAGGCTTCAGAACTTCAGGCTGTGGCGTGGGAGCAAGGCATGGACGCTCTGGTCGAAGTTCATGATCAGAATGAGCTTGACCGGGCACAAAAGATTTCCGCCCGGCTTGTCGGCGTCAATAATCGCGACCTCAAAGCGATGAAGACAGATCTCGGTGTTTCTGAGCGCCTTGCAGATGGCATTAACGATCATGGGATGATCTCTGAGAGCGGCGTCAGGAACGTCTCGGACATTCTTCGCCTGCGGCGTTCCGGATATTCGCGTTTTCTGATTGGAGAAAGTCTAATGAAGGAAACGGATCGGGAACTTTTTGTCTCTCAGCTGGTGAATACTACTATTGATTGACCGGTTAAGCGAACGGATGTAGAACAAAACGCGACTCAAGAATGATCGGGTTTTGTAATGTTGACGGTAAAACAGCGCGAATTACTGCTTTTTGTTCATAAGCGGATTGAAGAGACTGGCGTATCGCCCTCATTTGACGAGATGAAAGAAGCTCTTGATCTTGCTTCGAAATCTGGAATTCACAGACTGATTACAGCATTGGAGGAACGCGGATTTCTGCGTCGGCTTCCGAACAGAGCGCGGGCTCTGGAAGTCCTCAAGCTTCCTGATGCTGCGGTTCCAATGAACCGCAACCGACCGTCCGGTCCGTTTCGGCCGAGTATTGTATCAAGCGACCATACGCCTCCTCCTCCAGTGGATCAGTCAGTTCCATTGCTTGGGCGGATCGCAGCAGGTGTTCCGATCGAAGCGATCCAGCATGAAGTGGACCGTGTCATTCCTCCAGCCAACATAGAAGGCCAAGATCACTTCGCGCTCGAAGTCCGCGGTGATTCCATGATCGAGGCAGGCATTCTGGATGGTGATATCATCATCTGTAATCCCGGTGAGACCGCCGTCTCCGGCGATATTGTTGTCGCTTTGATCGACGAAGAAGAGGCGACATTGAAACGGTTTCGCAAACGTGGAGATTCAATCGCGCTTGAAGCGGCGAATCCGAAATACGAAACGCGTATATTCGGTCCTGATCGTGTCCGAGTGCAGGGGAAACTCGTTGCGCTCATGCGGCGCTACAACTGATCTCAGACGCAAAGCGGCCAGGTTCTGGACCACGGGCGGCAGGTTTTATCCGGCCGCCTGACAATTTTGAGTTCCGATTTCAGATTCGCATACCCATAGACACGTTCGTGATCTGAAAGACCTAGAGTGCTGAGGGCCCGACCTGCAAGATCGGTGATTTTAATACTGTCATCTGTCGATTCGGTGACGACAAGTCGTTGATCAGCGAATGTGCAGCCTGAAGCGCAATCCTTGCTTTCAATATCACTGAAGCGAAGAGGTTTAAGTCCGCGACTGCCTGTTTGAACCTCCGTCCAATTAATATTGTTTCTGATAAAGACATGACCTGCTCCATCGAAAATGAGGACGGGTTCCCGCACCAAACCCCAGGCCAGAACAGCCAGGCCAGCTAGTCCATAGGCAGGTAGCCTCATAGGTTTTGTGTGGATCACCCATAAACAAAGCGCACCGATGCTCATTAGCAAGCTCAGCATTGGCAGACTTTGAAATGAGAACGGAGACCAGTCCGACGCATCCCTTGAAAAGAACTGGGCCAGGTCGAGTATCCATCCCAGCGCCTCGCTTAAAGCCCCAAGACTAAAAGCGCCCAGTCCCAGCGGCAGGGTTACTGCGGTCAGAGCAGCCAGGGGCACACAGACCAGTGAGACAATCGGCATGACGACGAGATTGGCGAGAAATCCGAGCGGTGCGGCACGGTCGAAGTGATAAAGCGCAAAAGGAAGCGTCGCGAGACCGGCCACCCAGCTTGTAATGACGAGCGCGCTCAAGAATCTGCGTGCGCGTCCAATCATGCCCCCTGAAAACATATCCTGAGGCTGTCGAACTTTTGCGCGATAGACCGCAATGAGAGCTGCTGTCGCCGCAAAGCTCATCTGGTAGCCGGGGGTCACAACTGCCCATGGTGATAATAGTAGTACGACAAACATCGCAAATGTCAGCGCCTGAAAAGACACGACAGGCCGGTCGAACAGGCCAAAGCAGAGCGCCACCGACAGCATGACATAGGCCCGTTGTGTGGAGATGCTCGCGCCTGAGAATACAAGATAGCCTGTGATAGCAATGAGGGCGCCTGCCTGAGCGAGTTTCTGGACAGGAAACCGGATGGCAAGCGGTTCTATGAGTGCAAACAGCCGAAACAAGGCGATATAAAATACTCCCGCAGCCAACCCCATATGCAGTCCTGAAATCGCAAGGAGGTGCGCCAGCCCCGATCCCTGAAGGTTGTCCTGATCCTGAGGTGTAAGGAAGCTCCGGTCGCCAGTGAGCAGGGCTGCGGCTAAGCCGCTGCCTCTCGTTTCTCCCTGCGACGTGAAGATGTTTTGAGCAAGCGCTCTGCGTTTGGCATTCACACTTGCGATAAACGCCCCGACGACATCTTGCTTCGCGGACAACCGTCCCGGCCTGCAACTGCCGAAGACAAATCCCACGGCGTCAAGTTTTTCAAAGTAGGCCTGACGCGCGAAATTATAGTCGCCAGGCAACATTGCCGCAGGTGGCGGCCGCAATGACCCGTAACATCGAATGAAACGTCCCGCCTCCAATTCGCTTGCGGAGCGCAATGTCATCCGAACGTTTTTGGGGGTCACCTCCGTAGGCAGGCCAGAAACGGCCTGAACATCGATCAGATAACGGGTCCTTTCCCCTGTACCAGAGACTTCCTCCAGCCATCCTTCAACCATCACACGATCGACTGGCGCTTTCAGAGGAGCCGACCCCATTGTGTGTGTCCGAAATCCGCTGTAGCAAAAGCCCAGAATTGCAAACGCACACAGGAGCCAGATAAATCCTGCGATACCTTGTTTTGTGAATTTGTGCTGTCTGAGCCACCAGCCGGACAGTCCAACCAGACATATGAGAACAGCGTAAGTCCAAAGCGGTGGTTCGACCAGAAGGGTATAATACGTTGCCGCTCCTGCCACTGCCGATAACGGAACCCACAACATCCGGTCAAAATATGCCCGGTCAGTTTCGTGGTGAAGATTGATAAATTTGCTCAGATCGCGTCCCAGACGATCTGAACGACAATAAACTACAGCGGGTTTGCAGAGCTGATAGCCTTTGCCCGCCGCTGCAGCTAAGAGGTTTTGAATGACGGTAACCACCCGGTTTGCTCCCTCCCCCACAGGGTTCCTGCATATTGGAGGCGCAAGAACTGCATTATTCAACTGGTTATTTGCAAAACATCATGGCGGCAAATTTCTGCTGCGGATCGAAGACACAGATCACAAGCGATCCACTCAGGAAGCAATAGACGCCATTCTTGAAGGCATGAACTGGCTCGGTCTCACCTCTGATGAGCCGCCAGTCTTCCAGAGTCGCAATGAAAAGCGGCATGCCGAAGTCGCCCATGAACTGCTCGCGAATGGCAGCGCGTTCAAATGTTACGTCACGCCAGAGGAGCTCGCTGCTCGGCGCGAACAGGGCCAGGCCGCACTTGCTGCTGCCAAGGAAGCAGAAAAATCTGGCGAAGACGCATCAGCTCTCAAGACGAAAGCGAACGAACTTCTCGCAGCTTTCAGGTCACCCTATCGCGATGGCGCGCCCGGACCATCTGACGGCGCCCCGTTTGTGGTTCGTCTGCGTGCGCCCGATACAAGCAAGATTGAATTGAATGACGACGTTCAGGGCCAGGTGAGCGTTTCAACCCACGATATAGATGATCTTATCCTGCTGAGAGCGGACGGCACGCCCACCTATATGCTGGCTGTCGTCGTGGACGACCATGATATGGGGGTTACTCAGGTTATCCGGGGTGATGATCACCTTACAAACACGTTCCGGCAGTTACCTATCTTCCAAGGCATGGGATGGGCGACGCCGAAATACGCTCACATTCCACTCATACACGGACCTGACGGCGCAAAATTGTCCAAGCGCCACGGTGCGCTCGGGATCGAAGCTTATCGAGAGATGGGCTACCTTCCAGAGGGTATAAAGAATTACCTTCTCCGACTCGGTTGGAGCCATGGTGATGAAGAGGTCATTTCTGAAGAAAATGCGATCAAATGGTTCGGGCTGGACGCTGTTGGAAAAGGTGCCTCCCGTATGGATTTCGAGAAGCTCGCCTTTATCAATGGCGAACATATCAAATCCGCCGCGGACTCCCGCATCAGTAGCCTGGTCGAGCAAGACATACGCACGCGACGTGAACTTTCCGATGACGAGGTCAGTCGGATCAGACTTGCCATGCCGGAACTCAAACCGCGTGGGCGGACGGTTCCGGAAGTCGCAGCTGCTTGCGAATTCTTGATTGTGAGGCGACCGATTGACATTCCTTCCAAGGCCCGAAAAAAGCTATCAAAAGAAGCACTGGAAATCTTGGAAGATTTGAAAGAAAACCTAACTGATCTGAAGGAATGGAAGAGCGATAAGCTCTCGCAAATACTTTCTGATTTCTGCGAAAGCCGCGGTCTGGGTATGGGCAAGGTTGGCCCACAGTTGCGGATAGCTTTGACCGGCGGGCTGCCGGCACCTGACATTCACCAGATTCTGTTCTGGTTGGGAAAAGACCAAAGTCTCGCCAGAATTTCAGACGTTCTGGCTGACGACACAATAAACGCTTGATGAGGGCATAAGATGGAAAACAAGACTAAACCGAACGGATCGGCCACGCTTACGGTAGACGGCAAGCAGATTGACCTTCCAATCCTATCCGGCGCGGTCGGCCCAGATGTGATTGACGTCAAATCCCTGTATGCTCAAACAGGCATGTTCACACTTGATCCTGGCTTTACTTCAACGGCGAGCTGCGAGTCACAAATTACGTATATTGATGGTGACGAAGGCGTTCTTCTTTATCGTGGCTATCCAATCGACCAGCTCGCTGAAAACTCCAGCTTTCTGGAAGTTTGCTATCTGCTGCTGCATGGTGATCTGCCAAGCAAAGAGCAGCTGGATGACTACACGCACACCATCACCCATCACACCATGCTGCACACACAGCTGGATCGTTTCTTTGATGGATACCGTCGCGATGCGCACCCAATGGCGATCATGGTCGGTACGGTTGGCGCACTGTCAGCATTCTACCATGACTCCACGGACATTCATGATCCGATGCAGCGTATGATCGCAACGCATCGCCTCATTGCTAAAATGCCGACAATTGCGGCGCGCGCGCACAAATATTCAATGGGACAGCCATTCGTCAGCCCGCGGAATGACCTTAGCTATTCCGAGAACTTCCTGCGGATGTGTTTTGCGGTTCCTGCCGAAGAGTATGAAGTCAATCCGGTCCTGGCGAAAGCGATGGACAAGATCTTCATTCTCCATGCGGATCACGAGCAGAACGCCTCAACCTCAACAGTTCGTCTGGCGGGCTCTTCAGGTGCTAACCCATTTGCTTGTATCGCGGCTGGCATTGCGTGTCTCTGGGGGCCTAGCCATGGGGGCGCCAACGAAGCCGCGCTCAACATGCTTCGTGAAATCGGCTCCGTTGATAAAATTCCTGAGTTCATTGAGCGCGCGAAAGACAAGAACGACCCGTTCCGCCTTATGGGTTTTGGGCACCGCGTCTACAAAAACTATGATCCACGTGCCAAAGTCATGCAAAAGACCTGTCACGAAGTTCTTGATACGCTCGACAAACGTGACGAGCCGCTTCTTCAGGTCGCTATGGAGCTTGAGCGCATTGCGCTTGAGGACGAATACTTTGTCTCCAAGAAGCTCTATCCGAACATCGACTTCTATTCCGGCATCACGCTGAACGCGCTTGGGTTCCCGACCGAAATGTACACAGTGCTCTTCGCACTAGCGCGTACGGTGGGCTGGATTGCACAGTGGGATGAAATGACGTCGGACCCGACACAACGTATCGGTCGCCCACGTCAGATCTATACCGGTGCCACTGAGCGCGACTACGTGCCGATGGAAAAGCGGTAAGCTCAGAACACCTTGTAGAACAAAATCAACGCCCTTCCTTGTGAAGGGCGTTTTATTTTTTGAGATAATCGATGATGACGTCAGCCGCGATGTTATGCGCTGGCTCACCGCCGAGCCCCATCGCCTCGAGTGCATCTTGCTGAGCCTGAAGCTGCTCTTTACGCGCCGACGGATCATTGAGAAGCCGGAGAATTTCTGTCTTGAGGGTATCCGGCGTAAGCTCGTACTGAACGAGTTCTTTTGCGACTTCCCGTTTGGCTGCCACATTCAGGAGTGTGATGTAGGGCGACTTGAAAATGACCTTGGCAATCAGCCAGGTCATCATTCCAAGCCGATAGCCAACAATCATCGGACAGCCCTGGCTGGCGACTTCTGTTGTCACCGTGCCGGAACAGGCGACAGCAAGATCAGCTGCAGCCATTGCATCAGCTTTTTCGTCAACGGCTGATATGAAGATTGATCCTTCCGGCCATGACAGACCAGACGCCGTTACCTCGTCCCAAAGATGCTCGGCCACGAGAACAACGATGTGCGTGCGTCGCTCGCGTTGCGCCTGTGCCCGTTTAACGGCGTCAGCAAAGGTGGGCGCGACCCGTTCTATCTCAGAGCGTCGACTACCTGGCAAAACAAGGAGACAGTCTTCCTGCTCTGGTATGTTATGTCTCTCGCGAAACGCCTTTCCATTTCCCGGTTTCACGCGATCAAGCGCGGGGTTTCCAATGACTGTGCAGGGAAGATCATAAGGCTCATAAAAGGCGACTTCGGCTTCGTGTATACAAAGCAGATGATCCACCGTCTCGGCGAGGGTTTTTGCGCGCCCCGGGCGGGTTGCCCAAACTTGGGGGCCTACGAGTTTGATCAGCTTGATTTCAGGCGCCCGGCGTTTCAGACGTTGTGCGACGCGTAAAGAGAACCCCCAGGAGTCGACGAGTACTACGACCCTGGCACCTGACCTGACAATCACATCACAGGCTTCATCGGCCAGCGTGACGACCTTCTGGTAGACCTTCAGCCCTTCAAACAAACCAACCACGCTCAATGGTGCGATATCAACCGGTGATTTAAGGTCGACCCGGCTCAGTCCTGAGCCGCCGATTGCGCAGATCGTGGTACTCGGACTCAGGTCTCTAATGCGTTGGATAACTGAAACGGAGAGATCGTCTCCTGAGGGTTCAGCTGAAACAAAAAACAGATCAGCAGTCACGGCAAATCGCCATTCGCGCGGAGGGATACGAGGGCAATGCCCAATTCATTTGCCACTTCGATCATTTCAGTTTCATTCACCCAGAGCGCGCCATGCTCGACGCCACACACAGCTGCCAGACCAGCTTCGCCAGCGAGCCGAACCGTTGAAACGCCAAGTGTTGGCAGGTCAACACGTCGTTCCTGATTGGGTTTGGGCCGTTTTACGAGAGCACCTTTGCGTGCCTTTGGGTTACCTCTGATCGCTGTCGGAAGTGACGAAACGCGTCGGAGCATTTCGTCGGTCCCCTCTTGCGCTTCAACAGCGAGCACAAGCCCCTCGCATACAACACTGCCCTGACCGATATCCGCATCTCCAATCAGTCCTGAAACTTCGAAGGATCTCTGAATATCTTTTGCCAGACTCTCGGAGATGGGGCTGTTCGTCAGGACTTTTGCAGGCTGAGTGATATCTGAAAGAAGTTCTTGCACACCAATGACCCGCAACCCTTCCTTCTCAAATATATCGACCATCAAGCTGAGGAGCGCATCATCGCCTTTTCTGGCAGCACCGATGATTCTGGGAAGAACACTCATGCCCTTCATATCGGCTTTGATGCTTGCAAAATCAGGCCGTTTCACATTGCCGATCATTGCGAGTGTATCACATGATTGAGCCTTGAGCAGTTTCAGCATCTTACCCAGCTCGGCAATGCCGCAGACATCATGACCGAAGTCGGCCATCCACGGCTCTTCAAACCCTCGGATAGCGACCACATGCACATGCTCGCCATTATCTCGGCGATGCCGGGCAATCATTTCTGGCAACTCACCCGTGCCGACAATCAAACCTAGGCGCATGGCTCACCTGCTATAGGGACAGAGCTTTCGTCCGGAACGCGAACTCTCGAGAAAGTCCAGGATCTTTGCGGCATAGGCGTTGTCGGCGAACTGTGAGCGCGCCTTGCCAATCCGAGCCGCAAAGGTGTCTTCAGACCCCTCGAAGATAAATTTTACAGCGCTGCGAATATCCTGAAGGTCGCCTCTGGAAAATCCGCGCCGCGTCAAACCAACAGCATTCAACGTCCTGAAGTGTGACGGATTACCCTCTGCGACGGCGAAAGGAATGACGTCTCCTGTCAGGATACAGCCGCCTGCAATGAAAGCGTGATCACCAATCCATGTAAATTGATGGACGGCGACGCCTCCGCCGGTCCACACCTGGTCACCAACGCGACAATGGCCGCCAATCATCACACCGTTGGCAAAGACACATTTATTGCCGGTCTGGACGTCGTGACCAAGATGGCCGTTGACCATGATGTAACAGTCGTCACCCAGGCGTGTTGCTTCGCCGGTGCCAGCTGTCGCACCGTGAATGGTGACGTTCTCGCGAAGCGTGCTCCGATGACCAATAGACACCGGATGAACGCCGGGCTTGGCATTCAAAATTTGAGGGCGAGCCCCGACGACGACATTAGGAAAAAACTCACAGTCCTCACCAATCTCGACATGTCCGAGGATTGATACTTTTGCATGAAGCTTGGTGCGTGCGCCGATCTTCACTCCGGCTTCCACAATGCAATGGGGACCGATCTCAACAGAACTGTCGATCTCCGCGTCCTTGTGGACAATGGCTGTTGCGTGAATTTCAGCCATTATCGGAATCGAGTGTTTTGGATCGTGCTTTTACGGATTTCGCGAGCCAGGCCGTTTCTTTCATCCATTGCCGCAGGGGCCGCGCAGGCGATCCACCCCATGTTTCCCCGGCAGGAATATCCCTCATGATCGCAGCATCAGCAGCGAGACGCGCTCGAGCGCCGATACGAACATGATCTGCGATGCCAACCCGGCCGCCCATCTGTACACCATCTTCCACGACAACGGAGCCCGACAGGCCGCCAAATGCGGCGATCACGCAGTGACGTCCGATCTGAACATTGTGTCCGATATGCACATGGTTATCAATCTGGCTGCCCTCCCCGATGACGGTATCGCTGAGCGCACCGCGATCCACCGTGACGCAAGAGCCAAGACCAACATTGTCCTGAATAATGACGCGACCAAAGTGCGGGACTGGGCGCAAGCCATTTGTCCCGGGCATGAGACCGAAGCCATCTCCGCCAATGACTGAATTTGCCTTGATACGAACATCATTGCCAACAAGTGCCGCTTCCAGGACGACACCGGGGCCAATCTGGCAGTTGCGCCCAACGCGCACACCAGGCCCGATGACAGCACCATGAGACACCACCGAACCTTCACCAATCTCAACACCGGCAGAGATAATGGCACCGGGCGCTACAATGGCCGCTTCGTGAATGTTCGACTGGCCGAGATCGTCGCAATCATCGGTCAGTGACCTTCGAGATAGAAAGTATTTTGTCGCGTCGGCGAATGCGAGACGTGGTCGCTCGACAACAATCTTCGAAACGCCTTCCGGCACCTGATCAATCAGTTTTTCAGTCACAAGGCACGCTGTGGCTGAAGACGACAGCTCAATGCCGTCTGGCAAGGATTGATCAAGAAAGCAAAGCGCGCCGCGCTCAGCAGTTTCCGGTGGTCCGATCGTGACAATCAAACCACTGGAATTTCCGTCCAACCGACCGGACACGAACTCCGCTAGTTCACCAACCGTGAGGTCGCGAACGTTCTCGTAAAAGCGAAGATCATGCATAGCCGGTTGGTTTTCTGATCGCGATTATTGTTGTGGTGCGGACTGCTGCGGCAATGCCTGCGGTGGTACGCGTGTCACAGCAATGGTCGGTGTGTCCTGATCGAGCTGGGTGATGACTTCTGTCGTGATGTCCACTGAGTCGCCTGACAGGAAAACCACCTGTTTGCTGAGGACGATCTGGCCGTTCTTTCTGGCGCGTACTTTCTCAGCAGCTTCTGCGACCTTTTCACGAAACGCATTCAGCGCATTGTTTTCCGTTTGTGAAAGCTCGCGTGAGCGCGCTTCGGCTTTTGCTGCATTTGTCTGCAGCTTGCGTCCGTAAGCTTCCAGTTGCTGAACCAATGCTGGCTCGGCTTCGATCTGTTCGCGTGTCTTTCCCCGAACCTTCGTGTCCAGAGCCTGCTTTTCGGTTTGAAGCGCTTGTTGCTCTGGTTCGAGCTCGCTTTGCATGGTCGCGCCGATCTGTTGGATCTTGGCATACATGTCCTGGCCAGCCTTGCTCTCCTGGAGGACCCTGGCTGAATCGAGAACAAGCACATCCTGAGCAACAGCGGTCGCTGGTGCCATGAATAGAGCTACTGCAAGACCAAGTCTCGTCATGACTGACTTCACTTGAAACATAATAAAACCTTTCTGGTCGAAATTTTAGAATTGCGTGGACGTACTGAAACGGAACGTTTCCGTCCGGTCGTACTCTTCCTTTGCAAGAATCTGGGAGAAATCGAACCGGATTGGTCCGAATGGCGAATCCCAGAAAATACTCACGCCCGCAGCCGCCCTGAGAGATGCTTCGTCTTCCGTTTTGAGAAGCTGTCGGCTGACCACGTTTCCATCATTGTCAGTGACGTCGAATATCTGCGTTGGTGTTTTGTCTCTGTCATCGAGAAGGCCCACAGTACCGAATTCTGTAAACAGAGAAGTCTTGATCCCATACTCTTCTGGCAGGAAGTTTGGCACAGCCAGCTCAGCGGTACCAATTGCGTAGAGCTTACCGCCAAGAGCACTCTGATTATTTGCGCGTCGAATGTCCGTAACATTCCCCTCGAGATCATAGTCCATGATGACATCGCGAGGACCAAGCCCGGCGACATCGAAACCTCGGAAACTGTTACCGCCTTTGAAGAAGCGGTTGTTGATCCGCAGGTCGTCATCGTTGAATGAACTGACATAGCCAGCAGACAGGCTGAGTGAGGCAATGATGTCTTTCCAGATTCCTCTGTACACCGTACCGACAGCTTCAGTTTTGAGGAAGAAAACATCTCCTCCCAAGCCCGCAACTTCCTGGCTGAAGCCTACGTCGAAGCCCCGCGTCGGACGAATTGGGTCGTTCCGACGATCCCAGGACAAGCTATATCCAACGATAGATGAAAGATCTGTGCGTTCCTGGCGGCAGAGCGAAGTGCGGTCGAGATTTTGGATCGAACACTGATCAACGATCGCACCACCTGCCGGAACGTTTTCCGGAATTGGCTCAATAGATCTGACAAAGAAAGGGAAGTTCGGATCACGAACAATCCGGCCGTTATTGTCGATGACAATATCTCGGTCGCGGATCTGAACATCGTCCTGGCGCAACGTATAACGTAGGCTCAGGCTTGAACGCTCGGTCAGTGGGAAGCCCAGTCGCCCACTCGCACCAATCGTCTGCGTCTCATAGTCCGCAATATCCAGGAAGTCGGTTCTAGTGGAGAACAAATCGACACCCGCTACGAGTTCGCGGTCAAGGAAGCGCGGTTCAGTGAAGCGAAGGTCAATGGTCTGCTGGCGAGAACTTGTCTGAATACGACCACGAATAAACTGACCACGCCCGCGATAGTTTCGCTCTGTGAGATTTAGATCCAAAAGGAAGGAATCGACCGAGGAGAAACCTGCCGCGAAAGACACTTCACCGGTCGGTTGTTCATCGACCATGATGTCCACGATCGTTCGGTCCGCCAGAGAACCGGGGTTTTCTTCGATCTGAACATCTTCAAAGAAGCCGAGGCGACGAATACGATTTCGAGACTGGTCAAGCAGAACGCGGTTGAACGCGTCACCCTCTGAAATGCGAAGTTCGCGACGGATCACCCGATCCAGAGTACGCGTATTTCCAACGATGTTGATGCGCTCGATATAAACGCGAGGACCTTCATCAATCGCGAAGGTGAGGTTCACGCGACGGGTTTCTGGATCGCGGTCCACGCGTGGCCGAACATCAACGAAGGCATATCCACCAACGCCGGCTGCGAAGGTCAGTGTATCTACGCTGTCCTCAATCAGGTCCCCGCGGAATTGTTCACCTTCTTTAATAGGCAACAACGCTTTGAGAGCGTCGCCATCAAGCTTATCAAGCGCAGTTTCAACCTTCACTTCGCCGAAGTCATACTTCTCACCTTCATCAATGGTGAAAGTGATGTAGAAGTCTTCCTGGTCGGGCGTGAGTTCTGCGACAGCGGAGACAACGCGGAAATCCGCATAACCCTGGTTCGCATAAAACTGACGCAACAGTTCGCGGTCATATTCGAGGCGGTCTGGGTCGTAATTGTCATTTGAGCTGAAAAAACGCCACAACCGGCTTTGCTTTGTGACGATCTCGCTACGGAGCCTGCGATCTGGAAATTCTTCGTTTCCGATAAAGTTGATCGAGCGAACACCGGTCACTGGACCTTCCGAAATCTCAAAGATCAGATCAACACGGTTTTGGTTCAGCGGTTTGTAATTCGGCGTTACGGTAACGGCGAAACGACCTGCCCGACGATAAACCTCCAGAATACGTTGAACGTCAGCCTGAACACGGGCAGCAGTGAAGACACCCCGTGGCTCTGCTTCAATTTCTTCGCGAAGCTTGTCATCATCAATCGCCCGGTTTCCTTCAAACAGGACCTGGTTGATGATCGGGTTCTCAACGACCTGAACGACCAGATCGTTATCGTTTCGTGCAATCACAACGTCTGCAAAAAGACCTGTTGCAAAGAGTGTCTTCAGGGAAAGGTCGACGCGCTCAGGATCAAATGGCTGACCTGGCTCGAGAAGAAGATACGATTCGATCGTGCGCGCTTCAATACGTTCATTGCCCTGAACGACAACGCGTCGGATCGGATCACTGTCAGACTGCTGTGCGACAGCAGTTAGGCCCAGAGGCCCGACAGGCAGACCTGTCCCGGCAAGAATCGCGGAAAGCGCTACCGCACTAGCCAAAACTGATCGCATAACTCTCCCGTCCTACTCTATTACGCTGTGCCCGACCGCGTTAAAACTACAACCCGTTGAAAAGCTCAAGGAGTCCGGCCTCTTCAAAATCACCAACCGTGATGAATACCGCCAGAACAGCGAGAAACAATAAGGTCGCAAACTTTGTTTTCAGCAGTAACTCCTCTGAGAGCCCTTTCCCAGTTACGGCTTCGTAAGTGTTTATAACGACGACGCCCCCATCAAGGATCGGCAGCGGTATCAGATTGAAGAAGCCCACTGCAACCGAAATAAAAGCGATTAAGTGAACACTTTGAATGAAAAGCGCATAAAGCTTCTGGCCAATACCGATATCTTCAATTGCCAATGTTGTCTTGGCCATGTTGCCGGCGACGTTCGCAATACCAACCGGGCCGGAAAGCTGCTGCAGTGATTCCCGCCCTGTTACGATTCTCGCAAGCATTTCCAGTGATGAACTGATCGTCGAAACCGTTTGAGATACGCCATAGCCGACCGCTGCAACCGGATTAAGATGATTCCGGTCTACCATTTCAGAGACCAGTCGGACACCGATCATTCCGGTGCGCTCTTTTATGCCAAGAACATTTTCACGTGTGATCCGCTTAGGTGTCACAGTCAGATCAATGACATCTTGCCCGCGTTGCATCTCCAGCTGGACAGGATCACCCGCAGACATCTTGATTTCCTCAAGAATGACACGTTGGCGATCCGCTGTTCTCCCATTCACCGTGAGAAAAATATCGCCTTCCTGGACACCAGCTTGGCTGGCGGCTGAGTCTTCGCCAACAGTTGCAACGGTTATCCTCTGAACAGGATCACCGAGAAACATGCCTATGAGGCCAAAAATAAGGATGGCAAGAACGAAATTGGCGAACGGTCCAGCCAATGCCACGACGTTGCGCGCACCCGGGCTCAATTCTGTAAAAGGTCGACCGATCGGAGCCGTACCTGCCGGTCGCGCATTGATCCGCTCAGCCTCGCTTTGTGGATCACCTTCGTTTTCAATCAAGCCACCTTCGTCGACGAAGCTGACAAAACCACCCAGTGGCAGCCAGTTCACGCGCCATCTGGTATTGTTCTTGTCCGTGCGTTCAAAGATCGATTTGCCAAAACCCATTGAAAAGGATTCCACGGCGGCGCCGAAATGCCGCCCGGCCCAATAGTGCCCCAGTTCGTGAATCACGATCACGACCGAGATGACGATCACGAACATAATGGGATAGATCAGAGCTTCAGCGACCAGCGACATGACTTCGTTTTCCGTTCGTGAACCCCAGGCGTTGGTCAACCCAGGTGCTGACTAAATCTGTTATCTGAAGAACATCATCAATCGTAGAAATTGTGTGTGGCATTTCTGCAATGACTGTGTCCAGTGCCTGATTCAGGCAGAACTCCACAATCTCTGCTATTTCCAGAAAGCCGCAACGGTTTTGGAGGAACGCGTATCCTGCGAACTCGTTCGCGGCATTGTAGACGCTGGTACCAGCCATCCCCGCATCCGCTGCCCGTCGCGCCAGGTCAATTGCAGGGAAGCGATCTCGATCAGGAGCCATGAAATCCAATTGCCCGAGCTCTACCAAACTGAGTGTCTTCACGCTTGTTGGATAGCGCGAAGGTGCACTTAACGCGTAAGCGATAGGCGTCTTCATGTCCGGCACACCGAGCTGAGCAATACACGAACCGTCAGCGTAGGATACCATGGAGTGAATAATCGACTGGGGGTGCACAACAACGTCAATAAATGACTGTTCGATTTCAAAGAGATAGACCGCCTCGATGAGCTCAAGCCCCTTGTTCATCATGGTGGCGCTGTCGAGCGAGTTTTTGGCACCCATGGCCCAATTAGGATGCGCAAGGGCTTTCGCAGGCGTCGCCGCAGCCATCTCTTCGATGCTCGCCTTCAAAAACGGCCCTCCGGAAGCTGTGAGCACCACTTCCCGTATGCCATTCCCCTCCTCCAGACATTGGAAGATTGCATTGTGTTCGGAGTCGACTGGGATGATCGAGGCACCTGACTTTCGGGCCAGGTCTTTCAAAAGCGGGCCAGCACAAACCATCGCTTCTTTGTTGGCCAAAAGAATGTCTATTCCGGCCTCAACGGTCTTCCAGGTTGGCAGAAGCCCGCTCGTTCCGGAAATTGCTGCCATGACTTTGTCCACAGGCCTTACAGCAGCTTCAAGGACCGCGCTCTCGCCTACCGCGCAGGTTATGCCTTCTGATGAAAGTGCAGAGCGAAGCTGGTCCAGACAGGTCTCGTCCCGAAGCACCACATTTGCGGGTCGAAATTTCAGGGCTTGTTCGACAATGAGTTCGCAATTGTTCCCGGCAACGAGCGTGTCGATTTCAATCTCACCTTCCATTTCGGTGTTCACATGTTCGATGACGTCCAGCGTGGAGACGCCGATAGAACCAGTGGATCCAAATATACTGACCTTCATAACGTTCCGAGATCCAGCAAGCGTTCAGGGAAATCCGGCATCAGCATGAGTACTGCGCCCCAAAATATTAAAACACCGGATAAGGAATCCAGCCGGTCAAGTATACCACCATGGCCGGGGATAAGCTGGCCGGAATCCTTCACACCGAAACGTCTTTTCCATTGAGATTCACATAAGTCACCGAACTGTGCGACCACGCTCACCAGTCCGGCAAGAAACATCCAGGGCAACACCGGGCCGCCGATCAAACCAGCAAACAGGGCACCGACAAGGGCTGTACAGATCATCGCGCCCGTCGCGCCGGACCAGGTTTTGTTGGGACTGTTTTTCGGCGCAAGTTTTGGTCCGCCAAAACCGCGCCCCGCAAAATAGGCCGCAATATCAGTGATCCAGACGCCTGCCATGACAACGAACGTCAGAAACAGTCCTGCGCTAGAATCGCCTCTGAGCAATAGCAATCCATGCACAGCTCCTGTGATCAGGATTGCGCCGCCAATGAGCCAGACTTTGAATGGCTTGTGACCGACAAAAACCAAAACGGCGATGAGCACAGACATCACCAGAAGAGACACACTCGCGGACGCGTTAAATGCATGGGCAGCCAGAAGGCTGAAAACCATCAGCAGACCAATCAGTACCATCCAGACATCTGGTCGTTTGCGAGTGGTGACGGTCCAGAACTCGTGCCACATGAACAGACTACAGATGGCCCCAGCAGCCATGAGTACGCCGCCGCCCAGCCACACGACGAGAATTCCTGCAGGGATCATGATCGAAGCCGATATGAGCCGCAATACCAATGCATCTTTTGGCTTCTTGAGCGCTGGAGACATCACGAAGACGTTTCTTCAACAGACAGCCCCCCGAAACGGCGGTCCCTGTCTTTGTATACAGCGATAGCGTTTTGGAGTTCGGTTTCAGAAAAGTCTGGCCAGAAACAGTCGACAAAAACGAGTTCGCTATATGCGATCTGCCAGAGCAGAAAATTCGAAATTCGAAATTCGCCGCTCGTTCTAATCAGAAGTTCTGGATCAGGCGTATTTCCTGTCCACATGCGCTCAGACAGGAGGCCCTGAGTGATCTCTTCAGGGGCAACTTCGCCGTTGGCAACTGATACCGCAATCGAACGGCAGGCATGAACGATTTCATCCCGAGCGCCATAATTAAAGGCGATATTCAATACGAAGCGAGAGTTCTGCTGGGTTTCGGTTTCGGCCTTTAACAGAAGGGCGAGAATGTCTTCTGGCAGCCCTTCTCGGTTTCCGATCACCTGGACACGAACTCCATCCTCTTTCAGCCGTTTCAGGTCTTGGCGAACATAAAGACGCAGAAGGCCAAACAGCGCAGATATTTCTTCTGCTGGTCGTTTCCAGTTTTCTGAGGAGAATGAGAATACTGTCAGGTATTCGATGCCGATATCACGGCAGGCCTCTACAGTGCGCCTGAGCGCTTCAACACCGCGCTCATGGCCGACCTGACGCGGAAAACCGCGTTGCTTTGCCCAGCGGCCATTCCCGTCCATGATAATCGCGATATGTCGGATTGCTCGGGGGGCTGCCTCTGACATCAGGGGTGCATGCAGTTATTAAACCTGCATGATCTCCTCTTCTTTGGCGTTCAGAGCCTCATCAATGCTTTTGATGAACTGATCGGTCAGCTTCTGAACATCCTCAGACAGAATCTTTTGGTCGTCCTCGCTAAGGTCGCCGTTCTTTTGCATCTTCTTGAGGCTGTCCATACCGTCACGACGAACATTACGAACACTCACGCGCGCTTGTTCAGCATATTTCCCGGCGAGTTTGGCGAGTTCCTGACGGCGCTCTTCATTCAAGGGTGGAATTGGAATACGCAGATTGGTGCCATCCACAACGGGATTCAGACCAAGGCCTGCGTCGCGTATCGCCTTGTCAGCTGCGCCGACATTGGCCTTATCCCAGATATTGACCGCCAGCATGCGTGCGTCGGGCACAGAAACGGAACCGATCTGGTTCAATGGCGTCTTCGAACCGTAAGCCATAACCGTGACTGTATCGAGCAGGTTCGCAGAAGCCCGGCCTGTGCGAAGGCCACGAAACTCTGTTGTCAAAGAATCCAGCGCTTTTTGCATGCGCGCCTTCAGTTCTTTCTCGTCAAAATCGACTTCGTCAGCCATGGTCGTTTCCTCAGGTATTCGAAATTACAGTGCAGAGACCCTGCCCTGTCAGTACGTTATGAAGCGCACCATCTTCATGCATATCAAACACGACAATCGGAATGTCGCTATCGCGCAGCAAGCTTACCGCTGACGCGTCCATCACACGAAGATCTCTCGCAAGCACGTCATGATAGGTCAACTGGTCAAAACGCTCCGCATCCGGTTCTTTTTTCGGGTCTGCGGAATAGACACCATCGACCTGCGTGCCCTTCAGCATCGCGTCGCAATTCATTTCAGCAGCACGAAGCGCAGCGCCGGTGTCTGTCGTGAAATAAGGATTTCCGGTCCCGGCAGCAAAGATAACAATCCGGCCTTTTTCCATATGGCGCACGGCTTTGCGGCGAATAAACGGCTCGCAGACTGTATGCATTGGAATAGCTGACTGAACACGCGTTGGAACGCCAATTTGCTCCAGGGCGGACTGCATGGCCAACGCGTTCATTACGGTTGCCAGCATGCCCATATGGTCAGCCTGCGCGCGGTCCATGCCCTGTGCCGCGCCGGCCAGCCCACGGAAGATATTCCCCCCACCGATCACCAGACAGATTTCAGCGCCCGCAAGAACGGACGCTGAAATGCCTTTGGCAAACTTGGTGCAGGTATTCATGTCGATACCAAAACCGGCATCGCCCATGAGTGCTTCTCCAGAGATCTTGAGAAGCACTCTCTTATACCGAAACTCTGAGCCAGATTTTTCACTATTCTCGCTCATGAAATTCGGCTCCTTGTTTACGTCAGTTTTGTCATGCCGGATTCGGCACAAACACTCCAGACGATTATCAACCTGCTTTGGTTGCAGCAGCAACTTCTGCAGCAAAGTCAGATTCTTCTCTCTCGATGCCTTCGCCGAGCGTCATGCGGCGGAAACCGACAAACTCAGCCTTCTGGCCTTCGAGGAATTTTGCGACCGTCTCATCAGGGTTCATGACGAAAGGTTGCTCAAGCAGAACGACTTCTTTGTAGAACTTGTTCAGGCGACCTTCGATCATTTTTTCGATGACGTTATCTGGCTTGCCAGATTCGCGCGCCTGTTCGGTCAGAACCTGACGTTCACGTTCGACGAGTGCCTGATCGAGATCTGCTACGGTTGCAGCAGCAGGGCTGGTCGCAGCGATGTGCATGGCCACTTTGCGAGCTGCTTCGAGAAGCGTTGCATCGTCTGCAGAGCCTTTAACCGCAACAAGAACGCCAATACGGCCGAGACCGTCAGCAGCAGCGCCGTGAATATAGTTTGCAACGACGCCCTCTGGAGATTCCAGCTTATCGACGCGGCGCAGAGACATGTTCTCGCCAATTTTGGCAATCAGACGTGTGATCTGGTCGGAGACCTGGCCATCGCCCTCAGAAGCAGGAGCTGCAAGCAACGCATCTTTTGTGCCGTCGGTCGACAGAGCAATCTTAGCGAAACTTTTGAGCGCACCCTGGAAACCTTCGTTGCGTGCAACAAAGTCAGTTTCTGCGTTCAACTCAACCAGAACACCGGTTTTGTTGTCGTCAGACACTTCTGCTGCAACGAGACCGTCAGCTGCAACGCGATCTGCTTTCTTTGCGGCCTTAGACAGACCTTTTGCACGCAGCCAGTCAATAGCTGCATCCATGTCGCCATCAGTTTCGACGAGTGCTTTCTTCGCATCCATCATGCCTGCACCGGTCGATTCACGGAGTTCTTTGACCAGTGCCGCTGTAATTTGTGCCATTTCAGATGACCCTTTGTCTTCGAAAGTTTAAGCTTCAGATTCAGCTTTAGGTTCAGCAGCTTCGCCTTCGGCGGCGTCGTCTGCTTTATCTTCTGCTTCAGCCGCTTTCAGATCAGCAAGAGCTGCATCAGAGACGTCTTCAGACTCGCCAAGGTCAATGCCGAGGCCCGCTGTAGATTCCGCAAGACCATCAAGAACCGCATCAGCGATCAGGTTGGCGTAAAGCGAGATCGCACGAGCTGCGTCGTCATTGCCGGGGAACGGGAAATCGACATCATCCGGGTCGCAGTTAGAATCGACCACAGCAACGACAGGAATGCCGAGCTTTTTGGCTTCTTTGATTGCGATCTGCTCTTTGTTCGTGTCGATCACAAAGATAAGGTCAGGCAGGTCGCCCATGTCCTGAATACCACCGAGTGCGCGTTCCAGCTTTTCGCGTTCGCGCTCACGGTTGAGGAGCTCTTTCTTGGTGAGACCCGTTGCGTTCGATTCCTGACCGAGAAGTTCTGTCAGTTCTTTCAGACGCTTGATTGAGTGGGCAACTGTCTGCCAGTTGGTCAGCGTGCCGCCGAGCCAGCGATGGTTCATATAATACTGAGCGCAACGGCTTGCAGCTTCAGCGATCGGATCTGCAGCCTGACGCTTTGTGCCAACGAAAAGTACGCGGCCGCCTTTCGCAACCGTTTCACGTACTTTCACCAGAGCCTGGTGAAGCAGCGGAACAGTCTGTGACAGATCGATAATGTGGATATGTGACCGCTCGCCATAGATGAATTTCTTCATCTTGGGGTTCCAGCGGTGTGTTTGGTGACCAAAGTGAACGCCAGCTTCGAGAAGCTGAGCCATTGTGAACTCAGGCAGTGCCATTTCTATTTTCTCCAATCCGGTTAGCCGCCGCAGGCAAAGCCAGGTCACGTGACCCAGCACCGGACGCACCGAAGTGCCGCCTGCGTGTCGGAATAGGCGTGGCTTATACAGAGTTTAGGCGCGGACGCAACAGCCTTTACGCCGCAAGTTCACGTACGCCCCGGACCCCCGGCGAGGACTTCAAGGCCTGGGCTGCTGCCGTACCGACCGCATACTTCCCTGGGAGGCTGACAATTGCTGTGCCTCCGCCATCAACCGGCACCTCCAGGCGTATCTCCCCCCGTTCGTGCGTCGGTAGGTCGACAAGCCGTTTTGAGACCGCGATCAGAGGCTCAAATGAGATTCCAGGATGGAGGCTGACGATCAGTCCTTTTGGCGCACCCAGTGAAGCCCGGTCCAGCGGAACCACGCCATCGACAGACAACCGGATTTCATCATCCCGGATTCGAACCTTGATCCGCGCGACGATGGTGGCGCCCGGTTCGATCTGGTCGCGTATCTCCATAAGCGTTTCCGGCGGAACCATGGCTTCAAATTCCCCGGTCGGATCTGAAAGAGTCAGATAGGCAAACTTGCCACCTGACTGGGCTGGTCGCTCAGAGCGGGCGCGGACAATTCCCATCATCTCCAACATGCCCTTATCTCGAGCCACTGACTGGATATCCATTGCCAGCGTAATCCGGTCGCGGGCGCCCGCCAGCAGCAAGCCATCAAGCGGGTGGCCACTCAGATAGAAGCCAATGGCCTTGAACTCGTGATCGAGAAGCTCGGTTTGGCTCCAGGCCTGGCGCTGTGGAAGTGGTGCACGTGTTTGCGATTTATCATCGCCAAACAGAGAGTTCTGATTTGCCGCGCGGTCATCGGCAGCAGAAGATGACGTGGCAATCAGCACGTCGACGGAAGCCAGCGCACGTGCCCGGTTCGGCTCAAGTTTGTCGAACGCCCCTGCCCGTGCAAGCGATTCCATACATTTCCGATTGATCAGGCGCGGATCCACCCGTTCAGCAAAATCATGAAGACTCTCGAATGGCCGTTCTTTGCGAATAGCGCAAAGATGCTTCATGGCCTCCATTCCGACACCTTTGATTGCGCCGAGCGCATAGATGATCGCGCCATCCCGAACATCGAAGTCAGCGAGCGACTCGTTGATATCGGGAGCTATTACCGGAATTTTGAGCCTCTTTGCTTCCTGGAAGAAGGCCGCAAGCTTATCGGTGTTCTGAATATCGAGGCTCATGGACGCCGCGAGGAACTCGATTGGGTGGTTCGCTTTCAGATATCCCGTCTGGTAGGAGATCGCTGCATAGGCGGCGGCGTGCGATTTGTTGAAGCCATAACCCGCAAATTTCTCCATCACATCGAAGATGTGGCTTGCCTGCTTTTCGGGGACATTCTTCTCAGCAGCACCTTCAATGAAGCGCTTGCGCTGCTGAATCATCTCCTCAATTTTTTTCTTACCCATGGCGCGGCGCAGCATGTCCGCCTCGCCGAGCGAGTAGCCGGCCAACTCCTGTGCCATCCGCATGACCTGTTCCTGATAGACAGGAACACCGTAGGTCTCTTCGAGAATTGGCTTCAGGAGCGGGTGATAATAATCGGCCTCAACGCGTCCGAACTTCACATCGACGAACTGTGGAATGTTGTCCATCGGGCCGGGACGATAGAGCGAAATGATCGCGATCACATCTTCCATCGAGCCAGGCTGAACTTTCTTCAGCGTGTCTCTCATGCCCTGACCCTCGAGCTGGAACACGCCCAGCGTGTCACCCGCAGACATCAGGTCATAGGTTCTCTGGTCATCATATGTCCGCCATTCCCGCGGCATACTTGTTTCGGACTCCCCTAGGAATTTGAGGGCTTTCTGAACCACGGTCAGCGTTTTCAGACCAAGAAAGTCGAATTTCACCAGCCCAGCCTGCTCAGCCCATTTCATATTGAACTGCGTTGCAGGCAGGTCTGACCGAGGGTCACGATAGAGCGGTGTCAGTTCAACGAGCGGCCTGTCGCCAATCACAACGCCTGCAGCGTGGGTTCCCGCGTTCCGGTACAGGCCTTCCAGGGCCAGCGCTGTGTCGAGCATTTCGCCAACCAGTGGATCCCGATCTTTTTCTTCGTCGAATTTCGGCTCGTCAGCGATGGCATCCTTAAGCTTGGGCGGTTTAGCCGGATTGAACGGGATGAGTTTGGAAAGCCGATCCACCTGGCCGTAAGGCATTTGCATCACGCGCCCCACATCCCGCACGACGGCTTTGGCCTGAAGCGTACCAAATGTGATGATGGAAGAGACGTTTTGTTCGCCATATTTATCGCGAACATACCGGATCACCTCACCACGACGATCCTGACAAAAGTCGACGTCGAAGTCCGGCATTGAGATCCGCTCAGGATTCAGGAAGCGCTCAAATAGAAGTCCAAAGCGTAGCGGGTCGAGATCAGTGATCAGAAGCACCCATGCGACGAGCGATCCAGCACCAGAACCCCTTCCGGGTCCGACTGGAATGTCGTGTTCTTTCGCCCATTTGATGAAGTCCGAAACGATCAGGAAGTAGCCTGGAAATCCCATGCCCTTGATGATACCAAGCTCGTAATCGAGACGTTCCTGGTATTCCTCCCGCGTGGCGTAGAGTTTTTCAGCGGCAGCAAGGCGGTTCTGAAGACCTTCATTGGCTTGAGCTTCCAGCTCTTCAAACTCTGTCCGTCCCGCGACACCATCAAACCGAGGCAAAATAGGTTTTCGCAGCCGGGGTCGAACAGCACATCGCTGCGCGATCTCAACAGTATTTCGAACGGCTTCAGGAATATCGGCAAAGAGCTCGACCATCTCTTCTGGTGATTTGAGATAGTGCTCCTCGGTAATCCGATAGCGCTCCGTTTGGCCAACATAGGCACCATTGCGGATGCACATGAGCGCGTCATGCGCCGCGTGATTTTCGCGCTTCAGAAAGCGTGCGTCCTGTGTCGCCACAATCGGCAATTCAAGCTCATAAGCGGCTTCAATCAGCAAGGGCTCGCTGGCGATCTCTTCGGCTTCATCGTGGCGCTGGATCTCAACATAACAGCGTCCTGGATAGGCGTCTGCCAAAGCCTTCAGAGCGTCGCGAACCTGGTCTGCTTTACCACGACAGGCCGCCTTACCAGCAGCGCCCCACGCGCCGCCAGTGAGGACGATCAGACCGTCAGTATTCTCGAAAACGTGTTTCTCAGCGAGCGATGGCTCTCCTGTCGCGCTCTCCAGATAAGCAAACGAGGAAAGCGCCATAAGCCTCTGATAGCCGACATCGTTCTGCGCATAGACTGTGATCCGGTATGGTTCTGCATCATGGCCTTCGGGCTGAACATCGAAAGCGGCACCAACCACGGGCTGCACGCCTTCTGCGACGAGGGCTTCAGATATCTCGAGCGCGCCAAAGAGATTATTGTGGTCTGTTACCGCCAGAGCTGGGGCGTTGTTCTCACGAACCCAGTTTGCTAGCGCTCCTGTTTTCAACATGCTTTCCAGCAAGGAAAAGGCTGACCGAACCGCCAGGTGAACAAAAGGCGCTGAAACGTAGGCAGATTCACTCATGACCGGCTCCCTTGGGGCGCCATCATGAGCGATGCGATGGCAGGATTGAAGCCTCGGCCGGCTCGAAATCTGTGAGTTTTCCGTCTTCCACAGTCAATACGCGGTCCATGTACTGGGTGAGTGCCAAATTGTGCGTGGCAATGAGCATGGCAAGACCCTCGGTGCGTCCCACTTCAATCAGCTGTCTGAAGACCGCTTCTGTTGTGTGCGTATCGAGGTTACCTGTCGGCTCATCTGCAATCAGAACCGCTGGCCGATTCGCAAGCGCCCGCGCGATGGCGACCCGCTGCTGCTCACCGCCGGACATTTCCATCGGTTGGTGTTTCAAGCGATGGCTAAGTCCCATGCGTTCCAGAAGATCAGTCGCACGCTCACGTGCCTCTGCACGCGGAACGCCGCAAAGATAGAGTGGGGTCGCCACGTTCTCGATGGCATTGAATTCCGGCAGGAGATGATGAAACTGATAAACGAAGCCGAGACGTGTACGTCGCAAGAGTGTTCGCTCGCGGTCTGACAGAGTGAGGCAGTTCTCTCCATTGAGGAGCACTTCCCCGGAATCTGGCCGCTCGAGCAAGCCGGCTGTATGCAACAGTGTCGATTTACCAGATCCAGATGGACCAACCAGACCAACGAGTTCACCCCGGTGAAGATCAAGATCGATCCCCTTGAGAACCTCAACGCTGGCGGGACCTGTCCGGTAAGTCCGGAACACTGATTTCAATTGGAGTACGCAAGTCATGATGGCCTACTCCGCCCTGAGCGCTTCAACAGGATCGAGCCGCGCAGCATTCCATGCTGGAAGCAGCGCCACTACCACCGACACAATCAAAGCATAACCGGCTGCAAAACCGACTTCAAACCAGTCGATTAGCGCAGGAAGATAAGGCAATCCATAAACTTCCGGGTTCCAGATTGCGCCACCCGTGAGGAAGTTCAGGACGTCTTGAATTGGCTGAATATAGATACAGAATAGAATGCCCAGAACCATGCCAATCGCGAGCCCAAGTACGCCAAGGATCGCACCGATCAGCAGGAAGACTCGCATGATGGTCGACCGGCTGGCACCCATTGTCCTCAGAATTGCAACATCTCGTGCTTTGTTCTTCACAAGCATGACAATGCCCGTGATGATGTTGAGCGCAGTAATCGTAATGAGGACGGCAAAAATGAGCCGCATCATGCTCTTCTCAACCTCAAGAGCACCGACAAGCCCACTGTAACGCTCGCGCCAGGTTTCGGTAATCATGCCCTGAGGAAGCTCTGTTCTGATCAGGGTCTGAAGCACGTTTTCAACCTGTTGAGGATCTTTGAGCTTCAACTCCAGGATCGGATAGCGATCACGGTTATTGAAAAAGACCTGAGCCTGTTCAAGCGGCATGATGATGAGCACCTCATCTATCGGGTTTGCATGACCTGCAAACACTTCGAAAATGCCCTGAACACGATAATTCTTTCGCCTGGGAACCAGACCGCCCACTGTTGATGTTGTCTGAGGGCCGATCAGCGTCAACTCATCACCTGCGCCGATATAGAGACTTCTGGCGAGACGTTGTGAGACGAGAATACCATCTCCACCGAAACGGCCCTCACCAAAACCTTCGACGGTGCCCTGGTAGAGCTCCTCCTGAAGGAAAGGTAGCGACAACGCATCATCTGTAGTCATGCCCCGGACATAGCCATAGCTTGAAACGGCCGGAGAAATTGCAAGCACCGCGCTCTCGACAATAGGCATCGCTGATTCAACGTCGGCGCGCTCTTCGAGCCGATCAATGAGTTGATCGATCTCAGTTGAGGTATATTGACCGGTGAGCATCCTGACATGACCCGAATTACCGAGAACCCGGTCAATCAGTTCGGCGCGAAAACCATTCATGATCGACATGACAATGATCAGAGCCGCGACCGCAAGTGCGATCCCAACCAGCGAGAGAATGGAAACGATAGCCACGCCGCCATGTTCTCGCTTCGCCCGCAGATAGCGAAAAGCCAGCGACCGTTCATAGGACCCGAAAGGCCGATCCTTCAGCGCTTTAGAGTCGATTTCTGTCACGCGTCGGCCTTCAGCTTATTGATCGCGGCGTCGAGTGAGATTTCTTCAGATTCGCCAGAGGCGCGATCTTTGAGTTCAACCACACCACGCTCAAGCCCTTTTGGACCGATAGCGATGACGTAAGGAATGCCGATGAGTTCGAGTGTAGAAAACTTTACGCCCGGGCTCGCATCACGGTCGTCATACAGGACATCAAAGCCAGCGGCCTGAAGCTTCTGATATGCGTCCGAACCAGCTGCCTGAATGGTCTCGTCTTTCGCCTTGATGGTCGCGATAGCGACATCGAATGGCGCTACCGATTTCGGCCAGACAATCCCCTTATCGTCGTGGCATGCTTCGATGATGCCGCCGACGAGACGCGACACACCAATACCGTAAGACCCCATCTGAACTGGAACACTCTTACTTTCGGCGTTCATAACTTCAGCCTTCATCGGTTTGGAGTATTTGTCGCCAAAGAAGAAGATATGGCCGACCTCAATCCCGCGTGCAGAGACCTGGCGGTCTTGAGGTACCGCGTTGAATTCGGCTTCGTCATGCATTTCTTCGGTCGCAGCATAGTATTGCGTGCGCTTCGAAATGACGTCGTTCAGATCCGTGTCACTCTCAAAATCGAAATCATCGCCAGGTGCGGGCAAGTCCAGCAATTCACGATCGCAGAACACGGCGCTCTCCCCGGTATCTGCCAAAATGATGAATTCATGGCTGAGATCACCACCGATGGGCCCGGTGTCTGCTTTCATCGGGATAGCGGTCAGACCGAGGCGGTAAAAAGTGTTCAGATAAGCGCAGAACATTTTCTGATAAGACCGCCGCGCTGCATCAGCGTCGACATCGAAGGAATAGGCATCTTTCATCAGGAATTCACGTCCGCGCATCACGCCAAAGCGCGGCCTGATCTCGTCCCGAAACTTCCACTGAATGTGGTATAGATTCATCGGCAGCTGCTTATAGCTGCGAACGAAGGCACGGAAGTGCTCGGTGATCATCTCTTCGTTTGTCGGCCCGAACAACATGTCCCGTTCATGGCGGTCGGTTATGCGGAGCATTTCCTTGCCATAGTCGTCATATCTGCCGCTCTCCTGCCAGAGTTCAGCAGGCTGAATGGTCGGCATAAGCAATTCAACCGCTCCGGCGCGGTCCATCTCCTCGCGAACGATCTGTTCGATCTTGCGCAATACCTTCAGTCCGAGCGGGAGCCAGGTGTAAATACCAGCACCGTTCTGGCGCACCATGCCCGCTCGCAGCATGAGCTGGTGCGAGGCAATTGTCGCTTCAGACGGGGTTTCTTTAAGAACCGGAAGGAAATAATTCGAGAGCTTCATCGAGCAGTACACCAATCAGATTTGCCCCTGCTCTAACGCTGCACGACACCAAGAGCAATCGGGTTTTCTACCAATGAACATCAGGCGCATGAATGATGCCGGTCAGACTGATGAGAAACGCCAGTAAGGTCACCACGAGTGCGCCGCACGTCGCCCAGAAGAACTTCTTCTTCAGCATGGGATCCTGAGGTGCGCCCGGCTCGGTTCCGTCCTGTGGGTCACCCGCTTCATGCTGACCTTTAACGCCAACTGGCAACGACGCCAGTAGGATCATCCACCAGGAAATGACAAAGACGACGATTGCAGAGAACCAGGCCATTAGTGTTTTGGAGTCTCCATAAGCTCGATCAGCACGCCGTTGGAGTTCTTCGGATGAACGAAAATAATCGGCGTACCATGTGCACCAATACGCGGTTCGTTCAGCACCGTCGCGCCTTTTTCTTCCATCTCGCGCTTGGCTTCATGAATGTCCGCGACTTCAAAACAGACATGATGCTGACCGCCTTTTGGATTCTTTTTCAGGAAATTTTCAATCGGAGAATTCTCACCCAACGGCTCGATCAGTTCGATCTGGCTGTTCGGCAAGTTTACAAAGCAGAACCGTACCCCCTGCTCCGGCATCTCACCAGGCTCGGTAATATCCGTCACGCCATACAGTTCGCGATAGATGTCCGCTGCCTCTTCAATAGATGGCACAGCTACACCGACATGATTGAGTGGTCCGATCATACCCTCTCCTCCGAATAATAAGACTATTTAGGCCCGCAGAACGGCGACGTCGATAAGCGGTCGCTTGCCGAGCTCTTTTTCACCCACCTTGCGTAGAGCACGGATGAGAAGCCTTTCAACCGCTTCATCATCCATCCGCAGCTTTTTCTTCATGCCATCAATGGCGGTTTCAGCGGCCTCATCGAAAACGTCGATTGTCTCATCTAGCGCTCGCCCGTCGGTCTCTGAATATCCACGAACCATAACCATTGGGCCGTCTACGATATCTCCGTCGTCATCAAAGCAGACCGAGACGTGAAGATGACCCCCATAGGCGA
>CETS01159000.1_pt1 | contig 29145 bp, 33 predicted proteins | sample 356391 | NCBI WGS metagenome assembly CETS01 (sample SAMEA2622673, study PRJEB7988) | marine metagenome | isolation source: saline water (ENVO:00002010), including
TAACAATAAGTTAAGGGTGACATCAATATTGTCCCGTGTTGCTCTAGAATATGGGCAAACTTCGTGAGCTTTGTTCACAAGGTTTTCACCGGTTTCTACATCTACTCCCGGTAAATAAGAGTCTAGAATTACTGCTAATTGTAAATCGCCTTCCTCGGTTTTGCCAATACTTACCGTAGCTGTCACACTAAAATCACCAAGATCTACTCCTTCTTTTTCAGCAATGAGTTCTAAAGCACTTCCATAGCAAGCAGCATAAGCAGAACCAAAAAGTTGTTCTGGATTGGTACCGTCGCCTCCATCACCACCTAAGCCTTTAGGAACACTTAAAGATTTATCTATTTTACCGTCGTCTGTTGTTACATTTCCAGATCTTCCGCCAGCGGCAGTCGCTTTTGCGGTATACAGTTTTTTCATAATTATTAATTTTAGTTTTTGTAGATTTCAATATAGAAAGTAATAAAAGGCTTTTCAAAAATGAATTCATAAATTTGTGCTAAATAATTCCTACCTTGACTCAAAAGAAAAAAGACTCTGCATTGCATGAAACCCCAGGTGTTTCACTCTCTAACAGCGTAAGTGCCAAAAGTGCTGAACGGATCAAAAACTTGCGGAAGAAAAAAATTAAGCCCCAAGATTTAGTCAAACAAATCACCCAAGGCAATAAAACCGCTTTAAGCCGTTCCATTACCTTAATTGAGAGTCAGCAAGTAAAACATCAAGAATCGGTAAATGCCATCATTGAAGGATGTTTGCCTTTTGCCAATCAATCTCTACGAATTGGGATTACCGGCGTTCCCGGTGTAGGAAAAAGCACCTTTATTGAAGCCTTCGGAAATTATTTAATTAGCTTAGGAAAAAAGGTGGCGGTCTTAGCCGTAGATCCTTCTAGTTCGGTTTCTCACGGAAGTATTTTGGGTGACAAAACCCGAATGGAAGAATTGGTAAAACAAGAAAATGCATTTATCCGTCCTACTCCATCGGGAGATTCATTAGGTGGAGTAGCTCAAAAAACGCGCGAATCGATTATTTTATGCGAAGCAGCAGGCTTTGATACTATTTTAATTGAAACCGTTGGTGTTGGGCAAAGTGAAACCATGGTTCACAGTATGACCGATTTCTTTCTGCTTCTAAAATTGGCCGGAGCCGGAGACGAATTGCAAGGTATTAAACGCGGAATTATGGAAATGGCCGATGCCATTGTCATCAATAAAGCCGATGGTGAAAATAAAAAACCAGCAGAACAAGCAAAATCTGAATTCAGGAAAGCACTTCATCTATATCCGGAAACGGAAAGTGGTTGGAAACCAAAAGTAAAATTAGCGAGTGCGCTTCACCAAATAGGAATTGAAGAAATTTGGAACATGATTTCAGCTTACGAAAAAGCCACAAAAGCAAATGATTTTTTTCAGCATAAACGACAAGAACAAAACAAGTTCTGGTTGTTGCAAACCATTAACGACCGACTAAAGGCGAACTTCTATCAACAACCTAAAATCAAGACTGAACTAAAAAAGCAACTAAAAGCCATAGAAAATAATGAAACTACGCCTTTTGTTGCTGCTACTTATTTATTAAAAATCGCTAAGGATTTATAGAAAATTCTTTTTATACCAATCTATTTGAAGTTGCAATCCTTCTTTTAAACCTGTAGTAGGATTGTAATCTAATAGTTCTTTAGCTTTATCAATAATCGCACAAGTTCGCCATTGATCTCCGGGACGCTTATCAATTACATTAATAGCAATTTCTTTCCCCATTAATCCCTGTACATAATCAATTCCATCTTGGGTGGTATGTTCTACTTCGGTTCCTAAATTGATAATCTCTCCATCAATTTTCTCGTGACGGTTAACCGCAGCTACAATTCCATCAACAATATCACCTACATAAGTAAAACTGCGCAAGTGTTTTTCACTTCCATCATATAACGGAAAACTTTCATTATTAAAACCACACGCAATCAATTTAGTATAAAGCTTTTCTGGTCGTTCCCGTGGGCCATAAACCGAATATAATCGTAAGCTGGAAGCTTTCATCTTCTTCGCTCTAGACTCTGCTAATACTAATTGTTCAGCAGCAAGTTTAGTTACTCCATAATTAGAAGCGGGCTTTGGAGCTACACTTTCCGGAAAAGTAGCTTCCAATCCATAAATAGAAGAAGTCCCAATATTTATAAAATGCTTTAAGCCTTTGTTTTGATGAGCAAAGTTGATCAGCTTTTCTGTAGCGATAATATTATTGGTTAAGTATTGCTCAAACGTACAAGAACTGGAAATACCAGGTTGAGCGGCAAAATGAATAATAAAATCAAAATCGGTAGATAATGGTTGATAGCTTTCTTCTACTCGAAGATCTACCTCCATTATTTCTATTCCCTGTTCTACTAAATCTTTTGCGTTTAATTTCTTTAACGAAAGGTCATAATAATCATTAAAATTATCGAGTCCAACAACCTCATGACCTTCTTTTTTAAATCTTTCTGCAGTATGAGAGCCAATAAATCCAGCAGCTCCGGTAATAAGTATTTTCATAAAAGAATTAACCCGGTTAATTTTAAATTTAAAAGGGCAAAATACAAAGTACATTTAAAAAATCGCAGTAAAGTATAAAGTTTTATAGAAAATTTACAATTATTGATACATTTGCAGTCAACTATTACATGCATGGAATACGAATTTACTATCATTGTTCCGCTTTATAACGAACAAGAAAATCTTTTAAGGGTAGAAAAAGAACTAGCCAAGTACCTCAATATCGCTACAAAGAAGAGCTGTATATTGTTTGTGGATGATGGCTCTCAAGATAATAGCTTAGCATTGGTGAAAGAAATTTGCAAGCGCCAAACCGCATTTCATTACATTTCTTTTGAAAAAAACCAAGGCTTAAGTGCTGCCATTAAAGCAGGCTTTGATTATGCCGCTACAGCATATATTGGTTATATTGATTCTGATTTACAAACAGATCCTGAAGATTTTAATTTGTTGTTGGATAAAATTGAAGATTATGAACTCGTTACGGGAGTTCGTTCTGATAGAAAAGACGCTTTCGTTAAAAATATGTCTTCCCGAATTGCCAATGGTATTCGAAGAAGTTTTACGCATGATGGCATGGATGATACGGGTTGCCCGCTAAAAGTAATCCGTGCAGATTATGCCAAAAGAATCCCCATGTTTAAAGGATTACATCGTTTTTTACCTGCGATGATTTTATTACAACACGGTAGAGTTCTTCAAGTTCCGGTACGGCATTATCCCCGAATTGCCGGAAAAGCAAAATTTCATCTGACCAATCGGTTAATAGGACCTTTTTTAGATTGTTTTGCTTATTTGTGGATGAAAAAGAAGTACATTAATTACAAAGTAAACGATCAAGCATGAGCAGTTGGCAAATCTATGCTGTAGGTTTAATCGCTCAACTATTATTTTCTGGGAGGTTGCTTTTTCAATGGATTCTTTCAGAAAAGCATAAAAAAGTATTAACGCCTTCCCTATTTTGGAAGTTGAGCTTATTCGCTTCGTTTTTATTATTTGTCTATGGCTATTTGCGAGAAGATTTTGCCATTATGCTGGGGCAAGCCATCACCTATTTTATCTATATAAGAAATTTACAATTGCAAGGAGAATGGCAAAAAGCTCCTCTAGTTTTAAGAATATTTCTCTACATTTTCCCATTATTAATTGTCCTATATTCTTACAACAACAATTCTTATGATATTGAAAAGCTTTTTTATAATGAAGCCATTCCGCTTTGGTTACTACTGTTAGGTTCGGCTGCTCAAATTGTTTTTAATTTACGGTTTTTCTATCAGTGGATTTATTCTGAAAGAAAAAAGAAATCAAGCTTACCTTTAGGTTTTTGGGTACTTAGTTTAATTGGAGCTTTATTAATTCTGGTCTATGCCATTTTACGAGAAGACCCTGTTCTTTTTATCGGACACATTACCGGATGCTTTATTTATATTCGTAATATTATTTTAAGTAGAAATAATGATGATTAAAAAAGACAATTACACCTATTATTTACTTATTGTCATCGGGTTGATATTTTTTGTAAATCTTGATGCGATTTATGTGAATATTATGGAAGCCCGAAATTTTATTACCGCTCGGGAAATGGTGAACCTCGACCACTGGTTGTTAACTACCTTAAATGATGTTCCGCGTTACCAAAAACCTCCGCTTCCTACCTGGCTAACCGCTTTTTTTGGGAGCTTGGCCAACTTTAAAAGTTTAATGCTCCTAAGGCTTCCGGCGGCTTTATGCTCCTTATTATTAATTATTGGTTTCTATAAAACCTTACCAAAATTTGAAATTACTAAACAACAAGCCTTTCAAGCTTCGTTAATTTTAGCCACTTCCTTTTATATTATATTTTCTGGAAGAAATGGGCAATGGGATATTTTCACCCACGCGTTTATGATGATTTGCATCTATTACCTTTGGAAATTTTTCAGCATCGACAAAAAGCTATATCAGCATGCGCTTTTAGCTGCTCTATTTTTTGGTTTTTCCTTTCTGAGTAAAGGACCGGTTTCACTATATGCTTTGCTATTGCCTTTTATAATTAGCTACGGAATTGTTTACAAATACCACAACTTCAAGAAACGTTGGTTGCCTTTAATTATTTTTCTTTTAGTTGGATTACTTATTGGTGGCTGGTGGTTTATTTATGTACGTTGGGCAGATCCGGCAGCTTTTTTAAAAATTGCTGAAAAAGAAACCTCCAACTGGGGAAGTTACAACATTAGACCTTGGTATTATTACTGGAGTTTTTTCACACAAAGCGGAATTTGGACTATCCCGTCTTTCGTGGCTTTACTCTACCCTTACCTCAAAAATAAAGTCAGTAATAAAAAAGCCTATTTATTTTCATTTTTATGGACCATTATTTCGGTGATTCTGCTTTCCATAATTCCCGAGAAAAAGTCACGCTATTTGCTTCCAGTGTTAATTCCGATGGCATTTAATACCAGTTTTTATGTAGAATACCTCATCAGGAAATTCCAACAACTTCCTTCCAAAGAAAAATGGGTTGTCTATTTTAATCACGGTTTAATTGCACTCATTGGTTTTGCATTTCCTATTGCAGGCTATTTCTTTCTGGATATTCGAGGAATTTATTGGGTCTATTTTTTACTCAGCTCGGCCGGCTTGGTGGTAGCAGCTTTTCTAATATTTCAAAATCTTCTACGGCAAAGCTATGCAAAGGTATTTTATGCCACGATTGGCTTTATTTGTGTCGTGATGTCTTTCGGCTTTCCTTTGGTAGATACTTTATTGGATAACCCGAGATTTCATAATTTTGATGAACTTCAAGCTTTTTCGGAAATGGAAAATTTTAAAGTTTATGATTACGGCGGAAAAACCCCGGAAATTATCTGGGAATATGGAGAACCTATCCCTACCATTGACAAGGATAGTTTATATACCCCAAATACTGAAAAATTTGGAATTATCATGTCGGAAAAGGACTCTTCGATCGTCAAGAAGTTCACCGATTACAACATTATAGCTTCAGACCGATACGATTTAAATTATGTAAATCCTGAAAAAGGAGGTTATAAAAGCAGGTTAATCAGAAAGTTTTATCTGTTACAGAAAAAGGATTAACTAAATCTTTTTACCAAATATTGCTGAAGCTTATAAAACAAAAACCCGAATAGCGCTCCGATCAACATTCCTGTAATCACATCACCGGGATAATGCTTGCCTACATAGATTCGGCTATAACCCACTACTGCTGCCCAAAAAACAAGAGCAACCAAAGCATATTTATACCATCGCTTCAAAATATTTCCTAAATAAAAAGCCAATGCCATAGAACTTGCTGCATGGGCAGAGAAGTAACCATAACTTCCGCAGTAATCCAAGAGCATCCTTCCTTCAGCTATAAAATCTTCCTTACAAGGTCTTGGACGCTGAAAATAATCTTTAAACACATTCGCTAACTGATCGGTGCAAGTAATTAAGCCTGCCACTAAAAGCACAGTAATTATGGTAGGTTTTAATCCGTAGTTTTTATACAACAAATAAAGAAGAAACGCATACAGCGGAATGGAAGAAAGCTTATAGGTTATAAAAACCCAAAACCAATCCCAAGTTTCCGACCCAAGATTGTTTAAATATAAAAATAGTTCTTGGTCTAACTTTACTAACTCTTCCATCAAAACTATTCTTGATAGCGTTCTACTTCACGATCGTAAAATTCTGAAGCCTCTTGAATTAAGTTTTCGGCTTCATTTTTCAACTCTTCTTCATCATTTTTATCAAAATCTTCCAGCCATTCTACCTCATCATCTTGTAAGTTAATGATAAACCTTGGAAACTCAGTATGTACTACAAAAATAGCTTCCGGATAATCGGTATTATCTCCTAATAAAAATCTTGGAAATTCCATAAAATATCTTTTATAAGAGGTCTTTAATCACACCTCTTTCAATTAGTTTTTTACTTAAATAATTAAATCGAATATACAACATTATCGACGATGCTGACAAACCGGCCAGAAGTCCAAACCAAATTCCCATACTTCCCCAAGCATTTTCCTTTCCTAAAAAATAAGAAACGGGAAAACCTATCACCCAATAGGCAATAAAACAAATAAGTGTGGGATACCTTACATCCTGCAAGCCACGCAAAGCTCCTAAAATCACTACTTGCAAACCATCGCTTAATTGAAATAAGGCTGCTACAATGAGTAACTGCGCTGCCAGTATAATGACTTCGGTATTATCAATATAAAAAGTGGGCAGAATATCTTTTAAAAGAATAAATCCTAATGCAAAAAAAGCTTCGATAATAAACACCAAAAAAAAGGTAGAAAAAGCAATTCTTCTTAGCTCTTTATAATTGTGCTGTCCTTTTTGGTTACCTACCCTAATGGTTGCCGTCACCCCAATGCCTACTGCAATCATAAACGTCATGGAACTTAAATTAAGTGCCACCTGATTGGCTGCTTGAACATTGGTCCCCAAAGTTCCTGCTAAAAATACCGAAGCGGTAAAAATAGCTACTTCAAACAGCATCTGTAAAGCGGTAGGAAAACCTAAGTTAAATAAACGTTTGAATATTTTTTGTTGAAGTGACTTTTTTGCCCATACAAAATAAGTACTGAATTTCTTTTTCTTTTTTAAAATGAAATACATAAAGCCCAACATAAAAAATCGGGAAATTAAAGTTCCGATGGCGGCTCCTTCTAACTCCAATCTTGGGAAAATCCACACCCCATAAATCAACAAATAATTGAACAATACGTTCACCAAATTGGCCAAGATGGTAGCATACATGGCATATTTGGTTTGTGAAAGTCCATCGCCAAACTGTTTAAAAGCCTGAAAAACCATTACCGGCAACATAGAAAACGCAACAATATCTATATAAGGTAAGGCCAAATGCACTACTTCTTCCGGCTGATCAAGGTAGTACAAGGCAGGTTTTGATAACCAAACCAAGCCAAACAATAAAAGTCCGGTTAAAGCACACAATATGATTCCGTGTTGAAAATAAGAACGACCTTTTTCAATATTCTGAGCTCCGTCTGCTTCAGCAATTAATGGAGTAATCGCAAAACTAAAACCGATACCAATAGACAAGGCTATAAAAACTAAACTATTTCCTAAAGAAACGGCGGCCAGCGGAGCCGCACCTAACCTACCCACCATAATATTATCGGCCAAACCTACCAATACGTGCCCCAACTGTCCCAGCATAACCGGATAAGCGATAGTTAGGTTCTTTTTAAATTCTTGGGTATAGGCCGTTAATTGCATCTTACTTTTTTAAATGGCGTGCAAAGATATTGGATTTAAAGGAATTCTGATTTAAAATAAGATGAAGTTTTAAGACTACTTTAATAGAATTTCGAGCCCCAAACCTTTAACTTGGATTCGCATATATAAACCTATGATGAAGTACACTAATAAAGATATTCCGTTATCTATTAAAGATCAAGTTGAAGCAGCACTGGCTCACTATCCTGAACTGAAAGACACTCCTATTTCTTTTAAGTTTAAAAAAGAGATTAAAAAGTCGACCATGCAAGCGCAACCCACCTATGCGAGTATTTTTAAGGGTAGGAAAAACCGGGCTTATATTATCCTGATTTCTGAAAAATTTCATATCGAAGAAGAAGAATTTTCCATTTTAAATGTAGAAGACGAAGTGCTTATTGGATGGATTGGTCACGAATTGGGCCATGTGATGGATTACCGGGATCGAAGCAGTTTAGGAATGATTTCATTTGGACTTAAATACCTATTTTCTACCACGCATATTCAAGAGGTTGAACGAGCTGCGGATACGTATGCGGTAAAGCATGGCATGTATCAATACATTTTAGCAACAAAAAATTTTATTTTAAACAACACCAGTATTTCGCCTAAGTATAAAAACCGAATTAAGCGTTTATATATGTCACCCGAAGAAATTATGGAACTGGTCAATCATCTAGATATCGCCGACGTAGAGAAAGAGGTAGAAAAGGAATTGCAGAAAGAAGGTTCTTAAAAGACCTTTAGGCTATAGTTCCCGAAGCAATCAAGGTACTATTTTGTTCTTATAAATTAATAAGAACAAATTAATTTATTAGATTTTTATGCTCAGCAGGAAGCTTTAAATCTGAAATAAAAAATTATCACAGACTATATTAAAAAGATGTCGTTATCCTGAACCTGCCCGTCCGGCAGACGGACTTGATTCAGGGGCTCATAGATAAGGTTTTATAAAAACCTAAGAATTCTGCTTCACAAATTCTTCAAACTCTTCGTATTTTTCTTCACCCATTACTTTTTCCATTTTTACCTGTCCTCCCTTTTTCTTATTAGCTCCACTCCATTCATAGAAAATTTCCATCGGTACTAAATTTACTTTCACTCCTTTTAAAGCTTTAGACCTAGCGACGCTATAATTTTTATTGGCTTCCTGAAGATTTTTATCTAAAGCTTCTGCTAATTCTTCTTCAGTAACAGAAATTTCTTGATCGGTTCCGATATGCCAAACGTGATGAAATTCACCATCTATTTTAACTGCTGCAACCGTAAACTCCGGCAATTTAATATCAAATTGCTCTTCAAGCTCCTGAATGGCTTTATTCATTTTATTAACGGAAAGTTGAGAACCCACTACATTTAAGAAAAACTTGGTTCTCCCCGTAATTCTAATTTCTGCTCTTTCCACATCGGTAAAAGCGATGGTATCACCAATTAGATAACGCCACGTACCGGAAACAGTACTAATTAGTAATACATAATCTTTGTCTTTTTCAACTTCGGCTAAAGTTTTCACGGGAGCATCTTGTGATAAAGAACCGTCTGAATTAATATATTCCGGCTCAAAAGGCACAAACTCAAAATACACACCATTATCGGTGACTAGCTCCATCGAAGAAGTTTCCGGACGCATTTGACAGGCTAAAAATCCTTCGGAAGCTAAATAGGTATCGATGACGGTAATGGGTTTTCCCATTAAGGCTTGAAAACTCTTTTCATAAGGTTCAAAAGCAACGCCACCAGAAGTGTACACTTGTAAGTTAGGCCAAACTTCATGAATGTTTTTTACCTTGTGATAGCTAATCACTTCCTTGAGCATCAGTTCCATCCAAGAAGGGATACCACTTAAAGCACCAATATCCCAATTCTTTGCTTTTTTTGCAATATGCTTCACTCGCTCATCCCAATCGTCAATTTGCGCGATTTCCTTTCCCGGTTTGTAATAACCTTCAAACCAAAACGGAATATTACTTGCGCTAATTCCGCTAATTTCCCCTTCTAAATGGCCGTCTTTTTCTTGTAAGTTGGTACTGCTTCCTAACATCATGATTTCTTTTTCAAAGAAATCTGAAGGCATATCAAAATTGGAAAGGGCTGTTACTTGTTTGATCCCGGCTTGTCGAATGGCTTCGACCATTTCATCGGTAACGGGAATTCGTTTACTGGTTTTCCCTGTGGTTCCTGAACTTAAAGCATAATAGGAAGGGATTCCAGGCCAACTAATATCTTCTAAGCCCTCGTGCAATTTGTGCCACCATTGATCCTGCATTTGGTGATAATCAAAATAAGGGACTTGTTGCTGAAAGGCTTCTTCTATATTTTCTGAATCTAATATTTTTTGAAAACCATAAGATTTACCGAAAGCTGTATTTTTAGCTTTTTCCAATAACTTTCGCAATACTTTTTTTTGATTTTCAACCGGATTTTCATCTGCCTTGAAATTGCCCGCTACATCTATTGCACTTTTAATTAAAGATCCTATAATTGCCATTCATCAGGGTTATTTGTTAGTCTTTCAAAGATAATTTGAAATGGTTTTGAATAGAAAATCCCTAGCCTAAATGTTTGTTAATTGATGTTAGCAGAAGTCTAATATGATTTTTCAATCTAAAAAGAAATATTGCTGAATTTAATTTTGAATATTAACTTGAAGAGTTTTTAAACCAATCTGGATGAGATTCCGGATCAAGTCCAGAATGACGCTAAGGTTTCTTTTAAAATTCGATGAAGAGTTTGGGTTAGGGATTGCAGCGACATCCTTTTTTTGCTTTGATAAGTGGCAAAAAAAGATATAGCGTAAAGCCCGACCAACTTGTCTTGGTAACCCACAAAAAAACAGTAAAAATCGTTGTTAATGTTTATATTTGTAGCCTAAAATATTTTCAGTTGGATAAAGAAGTAATTATAGACAGGGTTACCGAAATTTTAAAGGAAACTCCAGCATCGATGCAAATTGTAAAAAAAGGAGGGAATCGTGATGCACGTTTTCATTATTTGGCAAGGCATATGGTAAACAAAGCCATTGATAAGGATGCTTTGGTACTTTCTTCCAACGAGATGGGAATTGCTATTGTTTTAAGAAATAGCAACAGCAAAACAAGCTTCATAAAGGAAATGACTGAAAATATAAAATTGGTTCTTAATGTGACCGGTTTTAAAAATGTTTCGACAATTTTAAAGAACCAAAAATATATTAAAAACCAACGCCCTAAAGATCAAGATTATCTATATTGTTGGTTTTGGGGAATTTCTAAAGATGCCCGTGGCGCCGACACTCAAGTAGGTAAAGAGATGAAAGATGAGTTTTTACGTCGTGCCCATAAATATAATCTTCCGCTATATGCGGAAACACAAACCCGAAGAAATACGATTGTATACCAAAAGTTTGGTTTTGATTTATTTCATACTTGGAACCGGCCTGATGGAAAAACCATGTATTTTATGAAATATGATCCTACCAAACACGAAGACAAATACAATAAATAATTTATTCTGAAAGTCGATAGATAAAGCCAAAGGTAAAAGTATCGTAACGTTTACCAAAACTGGTGATATTGTATTCTGCGAATAAATGTAAATGTTCTCCCAAAGGAAGTGTTCCTAAAAATTTTAATTGGGCAGCGTGGTTTAAATTTCCTGTAGAGGCAAATAATTTAGAAGTATCGGGATTCCTTTTATCAATGGGAAAATTATTGGCAGTATAGCCTAAACCTGTATAAATTTTAGCGGTCGACACTTCCCATAATTGATAATTTACCCCTACTCCAAAAGCGTGATAGGTTTCGGTATTTTGAGCAATTACATCCCTTCTAAAAAATAGATTATATTCTCCATAGGTATTCCATTTAGTATGGAAATGGTATTGAGATTTTAAATGAATAGCCCATTCATCCTGCAAACCGGTACTAATGGTAGCTCCCAATCCAAAATCGATGGCTTTCTGAGAAAAAGCAGAAAACCCTCCGAAGAGGGTTACTATAAACAGAACTGTGCTTTTTAATTTATTTGCTGGCAAAGAGTTCCACATCTTTTTGCTCGATTTTACTACCACCTAAGATAATTAATCTTTCAATAACATTACGTAACTCCCTGATATTTCCCGTCCAATCGTATTCTTTTAAGAGTTTTAATGCGTCTTTACTAAACTCTTTTTCTTGTGTACCTTGTTCTTCGGCTACTTTTTTGGTAAAATATTCAACCAATAGCGGAATATCGTCCCTTCTATCATTTAGTTTAGGTACTTGTATTAAGATAACTGCTAAACGATGGTATAAATCTTCCCTAAAATTTTTCTCTTCAATCTCGTTTTTAAGGTCTTTATTGGTCGCAGCTATTACGCGAACGTTTACTTTAATATCTTTATCACTTCCTACACGTTGAATTTTATTTTCTTGTAAGGCCCGAAGTACTTTAGCTTGTGCGGGCAAACTCATGTCTCCTACTTCATCTAAAAAAATAGTTCCACCGTTAGCGGCTTCAAATTTTCCTGCGCGATCTTTATTGGCAGAAGTAAATGCTCCTTTTACATGACCAAACAATTCACTTTCTATTAATTCTGAAGGAATAGCAGCACAATTCACTTCAATCATCGGCCCTTTAGACCGTTCGCTTTTTTGATGTAACCAATGAGCAACTAATTCTTTTCCGGTTCCATTTTCTCCGGTTATAAGTACACGTGCTTCGGTAGGAGCTACTTTTTCTATCATTTCTTTGATGTGGTTAATCTCTTTAGACTCCCCAATCATTTGATAGTTTTTCACTACTTTCTTTTTCAACCTTTTATTTTCAGTGACTAACTCTTTTCGGTCTAGTGCAATTCTTACCGTATTTAACAAACGGTTTAAATCAGGCGGTTTTGAAATATAATCAAAGGCTCCCATTTTCATGGTATCTACAGCCGTTTCCAAATCGCCATGACCAGAAATCATCACGATAGGTATTTCTGGTTTTATTTTTTTGGTAGCTTGCAGTACTTCCACCCCATCCATTTTGGGCATTTTAATATCGCAAAGCACTAAATCGTAATCTTCTTCTTTTATTTTTTCCATAGCTTCTAGACCATCTTCGGCTTCTTCCACTATGTAATCTTTACTTTCTTCTGTTAGTATTTTCTTGAGCACCCTTCTAATGGCTGCTTCGTCTTCAATAACTAATATTTTAGACATCATTATATTTTAAATTTTAGTCCACTTCTTATGTAAAATGTATTATCGTTTTCAATAACAAAAACATCATCCCGATTATTATCCCTAATTCTATATTCATTATAAAGAGTGTAACCGGCATAACAATAATACAACAAATGATCGGTAAAATAATGTTCATACCCTAATCCTAATACCACATTGGTCATCGAAATATTTTCTCCTACCTTAGAATTATTGGGAATACGAATATTATCCTGAATATTAGCAAAGAAATTATCTAAGGTGACAAACGCCTGTAAGTGGTTCTTATCATTAAAACTATACCTTATTAAGGATTTAGGAACTCCTGCGGTATACGACCAAGTTTCATTGATTTCCCGATAATAATTAATTAAGGGAATGGGATAATTTCTTCCGGGGGTTGAGGTGTAAATCAACCCAAAAATCCAGCGATAGGGTTTCCCAATGACTACTTCATTTTCGTCTAAATTCCTCACATTATTAATAGCATAGATAGCCCCTAAATAAATAACATCATCATTGGTTAGAGATCGCTCAAAATTAGAGGCAAAACGTACTCCTGTCTTAGCGGCAATTCTCCAATTGGTATTTTTAATTTTTTTCACATAACCCACCGTTCCTTCAATACGTTGAGTATTGCCAATAATAGTAGGATCAAAAGGAACATCTTTTTCAAAATCCAAATCCAGGTAGCGATATTCAAATCCAAATACCAGATAATCCTCTTTTATGGGAATAGGTGCTTGTAATAAAGCTCTAAATCTATTCAGGGATTGTTTTCCTTTGGAAAATGGTATTCTTAAATATTCTATCCTTGCTAAATCTGAAGTTTGCGCAACGGCAAAACATCCTATAAAGCATAGTAGGACAGCTAAAATTTTAGATGGACTATTCCTCATAAATAGGTATTAGTAAGCGACCAATTTAAGAGAAAGCTTCTTAAATATTATATGTCTTAACTTTATTTTGGGGAATTTTCCAAAGTCATTAATATTTCATCCAGCGATATAATTCTTTATAAGTAGGCTTTTTACCGTACATTAAAATCCCCACTCGGTAAATTTTAGCAGCTACCCAGACTAAAACAAAAATGGAAAGCACTAAAATCGCCATAGAAAGTAGAATTTCCCACCACGCTACTCCAAATGGAATACGCATTAGCATTACCACCGGCGAGGTTAACGGAATATAAGAAAAAACGGTACTTACCACCCCGTGTGGATCACTAATCACAGAAAAGAACCCAACGTAAATCCCTAGCATTAGCGGGACAATAATGGGGAACATAAATTGTTGAGTATCGGTTTCGTTATCTACGGCAGCACCGATAGCAGCGTAAACTGAACTATATAAAAAGTAACCGCCAATAAAATAAATAAGAAAACAGAAAATGAGTTTTGCTAGAGGCAGATTAAGAATATCTAGAATTATTTTTTGAATTTCTTCCTGTGATCCGGCATCCATTTGTGTTGGAGAAACCGGAGCACTAGCTTGTAAATCTATGCCAAAAACTGTAGTAACCGTGAATAACAATATCCCACCAAAGAAAATCCAAATGGCAAACTGTGTAATTCCTGCAAAACTTGTCCCTAAAATCTTTCCAATCATCAGTTGCATAGGTTTCACCGAAGAGATAATGACCTCAATAATTCGGTTGGTCTTTTCTTCTATTACGCTGCGCATCACCATATTTCCATAGATAATAATGAACATCATAAGTAAATAACCAGCGGCACCTCCAAAAAACATCTTTACATAATTAGAGAGTTTAGAGGTTTCTTCTCCTGAAAAATTTTCAATCTGAAGGTTGACATTGGTTTTCGAGTTATTGATTTCGTTGACATCAACCCCTCGTTGCTGAAGTTCTTTATTGGTTAAGACGGTAGAAATTTTACCTTCTATGTCTGAAATGAAAGAAATTCCCGGCGCTTTATTAGCAAAAAATTCTACATGATTAGACAAATATTGATTGTCTTCACTCTTGGGAAAAAACAATAAACCATAATAATCTTTTTTTTCAATCGAATCTAAAGCAACTTCTATAGGAAGGGAAGAATAGTCTAAATAGGTGATATTATCTGTCGATGGGAATTCCTTATAAAAGGTATTGTTTTCATCATGAATGGCGATAATCTTACTGTCATCTGAATTTAAATTACTCAAATAAGCCACCAATACAATCATGCATACCATGATAATAGGACTTAAAAATGTCATAATGACAAAGGTTTTATTTCTAACCCTTGCTAAATATTCCCGAAGAATAATCAGTTTTAAATTACGCATGAGAGGTGATAGTTTTGATAAAGATATCGCTTACAGAAGGAATCACTTCTTTAAAGTGATTGATGCGGCCGTGGGCCATTAAAAATTGAAGCAAATCATTTTGAGTATGAGCTTCTTTAATTTTAATATTCAATTGTAAGTCGTGATGAATGCTATGAAAAAAAGTTTCTTCAAATTGAAATTTTTCTTGAAGTAGGTTTTTAAAAACCGCAGCTTCCCCTACTTCAATCCCCACTTCATAAGTGTTAGATTTGAATTGTTTTTTGATAGTAGAAACTTTTCCATCCAATAATTTATTGGATTTATGGATAAGTGCCATATAATCACAAAGTTCTTCTACACTTTCCATCCTATGGGTAGAAAATAAAATGGTGGCTCCTTCGTCACGCAGTTTTAAAATTTCATCCCGAATTAAATTGGCATTTACCGGATCGAAACCACTAAAAGGTTCATCGAAAATTAAAAGTTTGGGGCGGTGTAAAACGGTAACTATAAATTGTATTTTTTGTGCCATCCCCTTGGAAAGCTCTTGTATCTTTTTATTCCACCAATCACCAATCTCCAAACGCTCAAACCAAAACTTTAAGCGCTTTTTAGCTTCAGCTTTAGAAAGTCCTTTAAGTTGTGCTAAGTATAAAACCTGCTCACCCACTTTCATGCTTTTATAAAGCCCACGTTCTTCGGGCAAATAACCAATATACTGAATGTGGTGGGCTTGCAAAGGCTCATTATCTAACCACACTTTACCGGTATCTGGCATCGTAATTTGATTAATAATTCTAATAAATGTAGTTTTTCCGGCCCCATTGGGACCTAAAATACCAAAGATACTTTGCTTGGGAACTTCGATGGATAATTGGTTAAGTGCAGTGAAATCACCGTACTTTTTAGAAACATTTTCTGCTACTAAGAGGTTATTCATACCTTTTATTTAAGCTGTAAAAGTAATGATTTGATTGTAAATGAAAACGTATAGTACCTATTAAAAAACAAAACCCACCCTTAAAATGATAGAATTAAGGATGGGAAAAAATTGCTATGAAAAAGAAAAATATCACCATAATTAAATAGTGATATTCAAAGATATATAAAATTTTGTTAATTAAAGCTTTTATGAAAACATATCTTTAACTTTTTCAAAAAATGATTTGTCGCTTTTTTCGGGATTTGGTTCAAAGTTTTCATCCCCATGCATTCTTTCAAAAAATTCCTTTTGGTCTTTAGAAAGGGTTTTAGGCGTCCAAACATTTACATGAACTAACAAATCACCACTTCCATAACCGTTTATACTAGGAATTCCTTTTCCTCTCAATCTTAAAATTTTACCGCTTTGTACACCGGCATCAATTTTAATTCTCACTTTTCCACTAACGGTTTGTATCTCTTTAGAAACACCTAAAGCTGCTTCAGAAAAGCTAATGTATAAATCGTAATGCAGGTTATCTCCTTCGCGCTGTAGATAGTCATGTTCTTTTTCTTCAATGGCTACCAATAAATCTCCCGCAATCCCATTGCCTGGTGCTTCGTTACCTTTACCACTTACTTTTAGTTGCATTCCTTCAACGATACCGGCGGGTATTTTGATAGCTACGGTTTCTTCTTTTAACAAAAGTCCTTGTGCATCTGCATCACTTGGCTTTTTATCGATAATCTGACCGCTACCACCACAGGATTGACATGGAGATGCTGTTTGCATTCTTCCTAAAATGGTATTGGTTACACGGGTAACTTGACCAGTTCCTTTACAGGTAGGACATGTTTGGTAAGTGGTGCCCGGAGCTTGTATTTTCCGCTTTACTTTAATTTTCTTCTCTACTCCGGTAGCAATTTCTTCTAAGGTAAGCTTTACACGAATCCTTAAATTACTTCCTTTAGCACGACGTTGACCGCCACCGCCAAAGCCTCCGAAGCCGGAGAATCCGCCACCGCCTCCAAAAGCGCTACCGAAAATATCACCAAACTGACTGAAGATATCGTCCATATTCATACCTCCGCCACCAAAGCCACCTGAACCATCAAAAGCTGCATGCCCCATTTGGTCATAACGTGCTCTTTTGTCAGGATTGCTTAGTACTTCGTAGGCTTCTGCAGATTTTTTAAACTTTTCTTCGGCTTCTTTATCATCCGGATTTTTATCTGGATGGTATTTAATTGCCATTTTTCGATAAGCTTTTTTAATCTCTGCCGCACTAGCACTTTTACTAATCCCTAATATGTCGTAATAATCTTCTTTCATCAATACAAATTTTCAAAATTCTTAACACAAGTTGCTTACTTCCCGGTCACTACTTTAGGATATCTAATAATTTTTTCTCCTAAGGTATATCCTCTTTCAACAACATCTACAATCTTGCCTTTTAATTTTTTATCTGGAGCGGGAATTTGGGTAACAGCCTCGTGAAGATCGGCATCAAAAGTATCGCCCTGCTTCACGTTCATAGGCTCCAAACCTTTACTATTCAAGGTTTCCCTAAACTTATTATGTATTAATTCCACTCCTTTTAAAAGGTTTTTATCTTCGCTTTTTTCAATCTCTTTTAAAGCTCTGTCAAAATCATCTAATACCGGAAGCATCGCCAACATCACTTCTTGGCTGGCAGTTTTAAATAATTCTACACGTTCCTTACTGGTTCGCCTTTTATAATTTTCAAATTCAGCAAAAAGACGTAAAAACTTATCTTTTTCTTTTTGCACTTCCTGTTTTAGCTGTTCAGTTTCAGAGAGCTCTTCTTTATGGCCTTCGTTTTTCTGCTCTTCTACTTCATTTATTGCATCTTCGATGGTTTCCTCTAAGTTATCTTTTAGAGTTTCCTCTTCTTTATTTAGGTCTTTATCTTTACTCATAGTGGTTGTCTTCTTTTATTTTAATCTGTATGTGTCAAATCTATTGCCAATTCTAAGTAAATGTCAAAATGTCATTATTTATTTTTAATAATTATTTAAGAAATAGATATGATGCTTATAGTATTTTTGCTTGTTAAATTTTATCAAACCAAATTATTCTCAAAATGAAAAAAGTATTTTTAAATGTATTTGTTTTTGCAACAATAGGAATGTCTATGATTTCTTGCAAGAATGAAGCAAAAAATGAAACGGAAGCTAAAGAAGCAGAAGAAGTAACCCAAGCTAGTGAAGAAGCTGTCAACTTTGATGTGTTAACAGACGAATCTACTATTAAATGGAAAGGTACTAAACCTGTAGGCGGCGGACACAATGGATCTATTGATATTGCTGAAGGTGAATTTAAAGTAATGGATGGTGCCATTGAAGGTGGTAAAGTTGTAGTTGATATGAAGACTATTACTGCTGAAGATTTAGAAGGTGAAAAAGCAAAAAATTTAGAAGCTCACTTAATGGGAACTGTAGAAGGTAAAGAAGGAGATTTCTTTAACGTTCAAGAATACCCAGAAGCTACTTTTGAAGTAACCGGATTCGAAATGAAAGAAGGTAAAAACTGGCTTACCGGAAATTTAACTTTAAAAGAAAAAACAAAAAGTATTGCTATTCCTGTAAATATGGATATCAACAACGATGGTTCTGAAATAAAAATTACTAGTGAACCTTTTACTATTGACAGAACTGATTGGGATGTTAACTATGGTTCTAAATCTGTTTTTGACAATCTTGTAGGAGATAACGTAATTAGCGATGATATCGAGCTACAATTGATGGTAAAAGCTAAGAAAGCTTAAAATTGAAGTAAATAAATTTATAAAAATCCCTACAGAATTCTGTGGGGATTTTTTTTATATTAAATCCTCTAATGCCGGACCTATATGGTTATAATAATAGATAAAGCCTACGGCATCTAATTTAGCATTACTTACCAGCTGACTCGCCAATACTAAACTGGAACGCTCACCCAAGGCAAGTTTTAAAGCAAACTTCGGTACATTCGGCAACACTAAAGGACGGTTTAGTTTTTTGGCAATAGCATAAGTAAGCCTTTTATTGGTAACAGGATTAGGAGCTACTCCATTATACACCCCATCTAGGTTTTTCTGAATGGCAAACAGAAAGATTCTTGCTAAATCTTCTAGATGAATCCACGATTGCCATTGTTTTCCTGAACCTAATGGAGCTCCTACATAATTCTCAATTGGTTTTTTAATTTGCTCCAAGGCACCACCTTTTTCAGATAACACCAAACCAATTCTTATCTTAGCCACTTCCAAACCTTCTTCTTCAAACTGATCTACAGCTGCTTCCCATTTAGTGACTACTTTACCCAAAAAATTATCCGCAGCTTTGGGGTAATCTTCATCATATAAAGTAGTGAGGGAATCTGGGTAATAACCAATGGCACTGGCTGAAACGATTTGAGAAATTTGATGATCGTTTTCCTTAAGTGTCTTCAGCAATAAATTAGCAGAATCTATTCTGCTATTGATAATTGCCTTTTTATGAGAGGCTGTCCAAGGCTTAGAAACACTTGCTCCTACTAGATTTATTACTTTATCTACTCCTTCAAGGCAGGCTTTGTCTATTTTCCCTTTTTTAGGATTCCAATAGAAACCACAATAGCCCGGTTGATTTTTTATTTTTTCTTTAGAGGTGGTTAAGTAGTTTACGGCAATATTCTCTTTTTTGCAAAGTTTCACTAGCTCAGAACCAACGAGGCCTGTTGCTCCTGTAATTAAAACTTTCATGTTTTTTATTTTAAGTTAGGGATAAGCTAGTAATTTTTATCCAAATTAATAGAGGTTTAACAACAGTTGGCACTTATTTATCATTTGTTTGACGTTCGTCGGCATATTATGCCTTTCGCGCCCTTAACATTTCTCGTTTTCCGGGAGGACCTGGAATTTTTTCTACTTCAAACCCTACGCTAAGCATCGCCCTTTTTGCACTTCCTTTGGCAGAATAGGTAGTCAATATTCCATTAGGTTTTAAAGCATTATACATTTTTTGAAAAATAGGTTCTTCCCATAATTCTGGTTGCACCCGTGCGCCAAAAGCATCAAAATAAATAAGATCAAATTCTTGTGTGGCTACAATTTCTTGAAAAAACTTTTGCTGCTTTTCAAAGCTAAAGAAATCGGTTAGTTGATGTGTAGTTTCCCAAGAGGCTTGATGTAAAGCTTTAAAGTAAGTTCCTGCTTTTTCATGTTCGAATAAAGCAGAATAATTGAGTTGCTCTAATTCTTTTTCACTAACAGGATAAGCTTCTACCCCAGTATAATCGATCGATAAATTATTTTTTTCGGCTTCCAAGAATGTAATGAGCGCATTTAAACCTGTACCAAAACCTATTTCTAAAATTTGAATAGGTGTCTTGTTAAACTGACTGATAAAATGAAACAGCCCGCTTTCTATAAAAACGTGATAAGCTTCTTGTACAGCACCGTGCTTAGAGTGATATTGCTCGTTCCATTCAGGAATATGAATAGTCGTTGAGCCATCTGAGGTGGTAATAATTTCTCTTTTCAAAATTAGTTGATCAGGAGTTTCTTAATTCTTGGGATAGGTCCGGTACATTTTAATTGGTGGCAGGAAATACAAAGTTTCACTGAATTATTATAATGCTGCTTAATATGCTCAGGGTCTTCTACCATTTGCTCTTCATATTCAATAAAAACGTTCGCCATACGTTGGTAGGTTTCATCATTATCAGCAGCATCTGTAAAGGTGGCAGTATGTAGTTTACTCAAATCATAAGGCAGTGTATCGGGTGCTTCTCCCTTTAAGGCTTTTTCCTTGATGTGTTCATGGGCTACATACATATCTTCCATAAAAGAAGCCATTTCTGAAAGTTGATACATTTGTAATGGCTCTTTTACAGTAACTGTTTTTTCTGTAGAAGAGATACTTGCTTTTTCTTCTTTACAACTTAAAAGGCCAAGTATCATCAAAAAAAATAAAGCTTTGTACATTATTTTGCTTTAGCTTCTTCCATTAAAACACCGGTAGCCATAAATGCATATTCTTTTTCAGGTTCTGTAATGGCTGCAATTTCTTCTTCACTTTTTCCGGCATCTTGGGCATAATGCCTTAATTCTTCCACAGATGTTTCCGTAACAAAAGCTTTTCCTTCCACAATGGTTTCTCGATTTTCAGAATTTAAAGGAACAAAAAATCCATAATCTTTAAACCGCACAAATGAACGTAAAGAATCATCCAGTTTCAAGGTCATCCAACATCCTTTTTTCTTACACACCTTATCTACTTCGGCTTTAAACTTTACTTGTAAGGTATCTCCGACTTGCATTTGCTGAAATTTTTCTTTCATCGCTGACGCAGAAATAGCATTTGAGGCTTCTATTTCTTCTCCCAAACCTACAAAATTGGTTTCTTGTGAAGTTTCTGTTTCTTCATTTACCACTTCTTTTTCTTGTGAAGTTGAAGATTTATTCTCCTTGCAAGCGAAAAATAACAAAAGAGAACCCAAGAATATTATTTTTTTCATAATTTAAATAAGCTTTAACTGAATTTAATTTAATACAAATTTAAGAATATTAGAATTTTTTCAAATATCTTTAATTTAATACTTTTGTAAAAATTTTAAAACACACAATTATGGAAACTCAGAGTAAAATGATAGAAATTACAAAAACCAAAAATTCTAGAATTAATGAAGTTGACTTTGACAACTTAAGTTTTGGTAAAGTTTGCTCTGACCATATGATGATTTGTGATTATAAAGACGGAAAATGGGGAACTCCACAAGTACTCCCTTACGGTCCTATGCCTATGGAGCCTTCTTCTAAAGTTTTTCATTATGGCCAAGCTGTTTTTGAGGGAATGAAAGCTTTTAAGGATGAAGATGGAAAAGTTTGGTTGTTTAGACCTGAACAGAACTTTAACCGAATTAATATTTCAGCAAAACGTTTAGCTATTCCTGAATTTCCTAAAGAATACTTTTTCGAAGCTTTAGAGACTATCTTAAAATTAGATAAAGATTGGATAAAACCGGGAAAAGGAAACTCCCTTTATATTAGACCTTTTGTAATTGGTACAGAAAATGGGGTTTCTGCTTCGCCTTCCAGTGAATATCGTTTCATCATTATTTGCTGTCCGGCAAAAGCTTATTATTCTTCTCCGGTAAAAGTAACCATTGCTCAACAATATAGTCGTTCTGCCGATGGTGGAGTAGGTTTTGCTAAAGCTGCAGGAAATTATGCGGCGCAATTTTACCCGACCAATTTAGCAAAAGAGAAAGGTTACCAACAAGTGATTTGGACAGATGCCAACACGCACGAATATTTAGAAGAATGCGGTACGATGAATGTTTTCTTTAGAGTGGGCGATAAATTATTAACCGCTCCTACCAACGACCGTATTTTAGACGGGATTACCCGTAAAAGTATTATTGCCTTAGCAGAAGATGATGGTGTAGAAGTTGAAGTAAGACGTGTAGCAGTTAAAGAAATTGTAGAGGCTGCTAAAAACGGAGAATTAAAAGAAGTGTTTGGCGCAGGAACCGCTGCGACGATTGTTCCTTTCTTAGGCTTCGATTTTAACGAAGAGTATTACGAATTACCGAAAGTTGAAAATTCTTACGGATCAAAATTTAAAACAAAACTTCAAGACATTCAGTACAATATGGCGGAAGATAAATTTGATTGGCGTTACGAAGTAAAAGTTGACTAAATTATTCAGCCCTATAAAATTCAAAAAATGCGTTGCTAATCCTGGCAACGCATTTTTAGTTAGTAGAAGCGTTAACAATTCTTAATCACTAATATCGATTAAGAAAAATTATCTATGTTTGCTCCATTCTAAATGAATATGTGAATTGAGGTACGCTGTTTACTTATGCTTTATTTTCTGTATTCCCCTTTTTGCTCAAAAAAAGGACAGCTTATCTGTAATTGGAGAACAAGATTCCCTTCAGTTAAAGAGAAGTCAAGATTTCTACCAAAAACTTCAGGAAAGGTCTAAAAGTTCTAAATTCACAAAAATGCTTCACGGGTTAATGTTCGAACCGGTGAACCCTTCTAACCAGAAAAAGGCCAATAATAAAATTGAAAACCAGCTCAACCGTAATTTTTCAGACTATCAAGGAAAAATTATAAGAAACATAAAAATCACCACTTATGATCCTTTTGGGTATAGCGAAAAAGACACCACTGTAAAACCCCAACGGAAAATTGATAATTTCGGAAATTCGCTTCACGCCAAAACCAAAGCTTTTACCGTAAAGGGATTAATCCTCCTCAAAGAAAATACGCCTTTAGATTCGCTGTTAGTATTGGAATCGGAACGTTTATTAAGGAGAAGGAATTTTATTCGTCGAACTTTAATTAGACCGGAAGAAATCTCAAAAGCTTCCGATTCTGTAGATTTACATATTTACGTACTCGATAGCTGGAGCTTGGGTGTTGACGGAGATATATCTGCCAATAAAGGGGAACTTCGAGTTCGGGAATACAACTTTTTTGGTTTAGGGCATCAATATTCAACGGCCTATAAACAAGACTTTAAAAACCAAGAAAATGTTGGTTTTACTTTAGGCTATAAAGCACAAAATTTATACAACACGTATATTAATGCAGAAGTTTTTAGGGATGTTGAAATCGATCAATCATACCTCAACCTAGCCCGTGTTAATCGTACTTTCTACTCACCTTTAACTCGCTGGGCAGGAGAAATAAGTGTAGAAAAAAGGCGCTACTATGAAAATTTTTATGATCAAAATTTAGATAGTATAATTAGAAAACCTTTAAAAACAGAAGGTTTTAATATATGGGGTGGCTATGCTATCCCGTTAAAGAAAAGAACTGAAAAAGGGGATCTCCCTACCAACTTTATTGTAGCCGCGCGGTATGCCAATACAGAATACCTAAAAAAACCGAATGAGAAAGTAGATTCGGTGGCTTTTTTTTCTAACCAAAATATAAAACTCGGTTCAGTAGGTATTCGGCAAGTAAACTATGTTCGTGACCGGTATATTTTTAGAAATGGGGATATTGAAGATATTGGTGTGGGCCACAGTTATTTTCTCCATTCTGGGGTGCAATCGCAAAATGGAGAAAACAACTTTTACTTGGGAGTCGACCTTACGTTAACCAATTATTTTGCTGATTTTGGTTACCTCGCCGCAAATCTACAATACGGAAGTTATTTTAGAAACGGACAAGCCAGTCAATCCCTATTTAAAGCACAAGGCACTTACTTCACTCCTATTTTTCATTTCGGAAATTGGTACATGCGCCAATTTGTAAAAACCAATATGACCATTGGGATCAATAGAAAAGATATTATTAAAGACCGCCTGGACTTAGGCGGATATTATGGTATTGAAGGTTTTAACAGCGAACAGGTTTTTGGCACTAGAAAATTCGTATTTAATTTTCAAACCCAATCCTATGTCCCTTTTAGTTGGATTGGCTTCCGGATGAGTCCGTTTATCAATTTCGATTTAGGATTTATTGGAGAAGAACCTCAACCGTTTTTTAAAAATGATTTATACACCCGTTTCGGATTCGGTTTTTTAATTAGCAATGATTACTTTGTTTTTGAAAATATAAAACTTTCGTTTTCGCTGTTTCCAAATATTCCGGGACAAGGACAAAACATTATGCGTTTTAATGGGAATTTTAATAACCTCTTTACCTTAGACGAATACGACTACCGCGAACCACATATTTTGGAGTATCGTTAGTTTTATTTACCATCTCAATTTTAACTTTTATTATTACTTCCCCATATATTCCTGCCAAGTGACTACCAGGTATTTGGCTTTATTACTTTTCTTGGATAAATCCAAAAATCCGTATTCATAAACAAATAAATAGACATCCTCCTGTTTGTTCTTCCAATAGTGGGTAAAAAAGTTGGGGTTGAAACCTTCCTCTTTTAAATCTTTTTTGTTAACGGTACTATAGCCTTTACGGTTAATCGATTTTAAGATTTTTCGGTTAAGTTTTAATTGCCGGTCTACCTGATGGTAAAGGTTTTCGTTTTCTAGCCTACGGTCGTAATGGAAACTGCTCTTACAGGTAGGGCTACAGAATCTTTTATCTGATCTTCCTTTTATTTTTTCCCCACATACAGGACAATTTCTAGGCATATCCGTGTTTTTATGTTGAATATACGTATAATAAACGGATAATAGACGTATAATAAACGGTTTATGCAGCTTATAAACTGAAATTTGTAGTATGGGAAGCACTTTAAAAAAAGTAGTTTATATTATCCATCTATTTATAGAGGGGAGGGCCTGTATAGGGATAAGGCATCAACACGACAAAAAGATGGAAGAATTGTGCCGAAATATCCCTTTTTATAAATGGTCCGAAGAATTTGGGGTAGGCTATGTTGTAAACTCTAAGGAGCACCTAAAACTAGTTTTTAAAGTTTTTAAAGGAGAGGCTTGGGTAGATACCTCCAGGTTTTTTAAAAGTAGCCCTGTCTCTCTTTCTTCCAAAAAATTTAGCTATCAAGCTTACCTCGCCCCGGATTCCAATTCTGAAAATCGTTGTCCGCCATCCTTTTTGCACAAGCTTGAATTAAAAGGCTATTCGCTAAATACCGCTAAGGTCTATATTAGTTGTTTTGAAAGGTTTATGGCGTATCATTCTGAAAGAAATGTAAATCATCTGGACGAACAAGACATTAGGCGTTACCTGCAACACCTTATACGCAAGGGAATGTCTCCCTCTTATCTTAACCAGCACATCAATGCCATTAAGTTTTACTATGAAATTGTACGGGGCATGCCCCATCGGTTTTATGAATTGGAAAGGCCCCGGAAACACAAAAAGTTACCCAAGGTACTTAGTAAAAATGAAATAAAATTGATGCTTGCGCAAACGAATAATATTAAACACCAGTGTATCCTAGAATTATTGTACAGTGCTGGCCTAAGGAGGTCTGAGCTTTTAAACCTCGAACTCAAGATATCCAAAGTAAGCGATTTTTAATACACATAAGAGATACCAAGGGGAATACGGAGAGGTTCACGCTTTTGTCGAAACAGAGCCTTTTTAATTTGAGGGTGTATTACCGCGAGTGGAAACCTAAGAAATATCTTTTTGAAGGTAAGCGAGGAACCCAGTATAGCGCTACAAGTGTTGCCAACATTGTCAAACGTTCGGCATCACGTGCCGGAATCTTGCAAAAAGTAAGCCCCCATATGTTACGGCACAGTTTTGCCACCCATTTATTGGAAGATGGTGTAGATTTAAGGTACATTCAACAGCTTTTAGGACATAAAACCACCAAAACGACAGAAATTTATACCCACGTGGCTAGCCATCAATTAAAAAAAATAAAAAATCCTTTAGATTCCTTATATTTGGATAAACGATAAATTGTAAATAAACGCAATAGCGTTTATTCGCATGTTGTGCGTCATTTGAGTAAAACCAACAGACAGAAATGAATTGGAAAAAATTAATTAACTATTGGTGCAATGAAAAAGGAAGATATGGCATGACAATTCCTTTTTTGATTGGAGCGGAAAGGCTCTCAAGAGAAATGACTATCAAATCTCTATTAACAGAAATCAAAGAATCCGATTCTAAATTTTTAATAAGTAGTTGCGGAGATTTAGACGAATATGTAATTGGCACACACAAACCTGAATATGCTTATATAAATTCTTTGAAGAATTTTGGTTCTTTAATTATCAACGACGATGAACTAGAGAAAATCAAGACAATGAAAGAATTAATTGAAAAAATGGAAAATGAGTATTTGGAAAAAACTGAAAACGAACTATATTCTAAAAATTATGACTCTGGAGAATGGACAGCTTTTGAGGACAGTGATATAGAATTAATCGAAAGTATAAATTAAATGAATTGGTATTATATATTATATTTTTTTGTTGGAGTTATGCTTCTAAGGTTTATTACTAACCTTTATAAATACTTACGAATTAAAAAATTGTATGATAAATATATAGAGTATATTAGAACAGACGATTATAAATTCATTCAGAATAAAGAAGAAATAAAATCCCTATTCAAGGATGCTGGACTTAAAGATTCTTCTGTAATCCATCAAGAATTTTTGGGGTATGGGAATTTTTCAAATACTCGTGTTTCAGTTTTTGATAATTTAACCAATCGCAGAGAAGATATTGTAGGTAATGTACAAAATAGGTTTAATGAAGCTATTGGTGTTTATAGAAAAAGATTCAGAGAGTCATTTAACCCAATATTCTGGATTGATTTCATAGTAAAATTTCCACAACATTTAATGGAGTTTTTTGGAGTTCTACCAGAGAAGCTAGGAGTCAAAATATTTCTTGTGATTTATTGGCTATTAGCAATTGCTTTTGGACTTAAAAAATTTGAACTTTTAGACTATTTAATTAAATAAAAACGAACGCACAACAATGGCTATAAGTAATTGCTTGTTCTCACCTACTTCTGAAAATCCTCGGTTATTTTCAGTTTGGTGTTTACTTGTAAAGTTGAATGCGAACAAACGCAACTACTCATAGCCGAGACCGTTGTACTGCATTTGAGAAATGAGAAAACCAATTAACATATTGGACAAAAACCAACAATTGGAATTACCAGTTGGAATCTACAGTCTGAAAGTTTTAGGCGGTTGGAAAGTAATTACAAATAACTTTTCTTTAATTCTACGAGAAATAAACGGAGAAACTATCATTAAACCAAGAGAAACGTTTTGGAGAATTCAATCTTTTGCTTTTGGAAAAAGAGCAAAAAAGATAGCTTCAGTTGACATCCCGAAAAGAGCAACATACGAAATTGAATTTTTAAATCCCTCGGACTTAAAAGTCAAAAAATCTAACCTTATTACACTAGGTTTTTTCCAAAACTATCTTCCAACTAATGAAATTCAAATTTGTATAGAATGAAAAAAATTATCGGAATTTTGGTTTTGATTTGTGTGTCTTGTAACCACCAGACTGAAAAGAAAGAGACAATTTTTTTGGCTGACCGAGAAGCACCTTTGGGTTGGGTTTATTTGAGAGTTTACAAAGACAATACTTTTGAATTTGAATCTCGTGGATTAGAACGAAAAGGAGATATTTATGCTGGAATTATTGAATTAAAAAACGATACAATATATTTTCATTATTCTGACTCAATTCCTAAAGCAGGTAATAAAGCTATTTTGACTAAAAATGTTGTTTCGTACTTTAATGGAGAATATCCCGAAAGACTGGAAATAAAAAAGAATGAATTGATAACTGAATAAAAAACGCAGTACAACAATGGCTATAAATAATTGCTTGTTCTCGCCTACTTCTGAAAATCCTCGCGTCCCGAAGCTTCGGGATTCAGTTTGGTGTGTACTTGCAAAATTAAGTGCTAACCCACGCAACTACTCATAGCTTAAACCGTTGCCAGTAATACGAAAAATAACTCTAATGATTAAATATTTAAATCTGATTTTATTATTCCTACCAATGCTGATTTTTAATCAATGCAAAGCTCAATCGGACACAATTGACAACCAATCAAAAAGTACGATTGAAGTAAGAAATGATATTGCTATAAATTTGTCTGAATCAAAATTTGAACTAGAAAAAATGTACAGAGAAACTATCGAATTTCTCGATAGCGTAGGAACTTCTGATTCTAATAATTACAAAATCTATCTGACTCAAAGCCAGAATGGATGGAAACAATATTGTGAAGGAAAATGCAAAATATCGGAATACCAAAGTAGAGATGGCGCCCAAGGTGGTTTAGCTTTTTACAATCTTTGTATGACTGAATTTAATGAAAAGCGGACTAAGGAATTAAAAAACTTGTTGACTGAATTGAAATCTGAATTCGACAACTGACTGATTTAAAAACGTGATAAAAAGTACTACTGGCAACAACGTGTATAGCTCATTGCGGCTGAATTCCTAATCGAAATTCATTGCAATTTGCTATCTTTCGGTTACGGCGGAAAATCCTCACGGATTTCCCGCAACGAGCCATACACAAACACGTTGTAGGTAATTTTGACCCGTCCTGAATAAAGGCTACATAATTTTAAACATTATGT
>CETS01072892.1_pt1 | contig 29042 bp, 29 predicted proteins | sample 356391 | NCBI WGS metagenome assembly CETS01 (sample SAMEA2622673, study PRJEB7988) | marine metagenome | isolation source: saline water (ENVO:00002010), including
AAAATTAATGCAGCGCCTAAAGGCTTTTTTGTCATTAGTTTTGCTACTTCTGATAAAGAGCTATCCTTTTTAAATACTGCAACTTCTTTTATTGGATGCATTAAATCTTTTACATTGAGCCCTAACTGCTTTCCAAGTTCTCCTCCTGGATGATATTTTGCAAAATCTTTATGCTGAAATCCTCTTTTTACCATCAAAACAGATGCAAGAGCATCACCAATGGCCATTGCTACTAATGCGCTGGCTGTAGGAACAATTTCTAAAGGGTCAACTTCTTTATCAATTGTGGCATTTAATACGATATCAACATTTTTTGCAATCGATGAATCAGTATTGCTAACAATTCCAATTAAAGGAGAATCAAAGTCTCTTAATATTGGAATTAAACGCACTAATTCTTCTGTATTGCCACTTTTAGAAATAAGAATTGTTGGATCACCAGGGTTATAGATACCTAAATCGCCATGCAAAGCATCAGATGCATGCATAAAGACACTTTTTGTGCCAGTACTACATAGTGTTGCAACAATCTTTTGAGCAATTAATCCTGATTTTCCTAAACCGCATACCACAATCTTTCCATCATGTTTTGCAATCAAATTTGCTGCTTTTACAATATCTTTATCGACTTGTTTAGCAACTTTCTTTAATTGCTTAGATTCACTTTCAAGAATTGATTGTGCTAAGCCATTTATTTTATTTTTAGCCATTCTAAAGTGAATATAATTAGTTTTGATGGAATTATGACTGATAAATTTGTAGAATAACCCTTATGAATATCTTTATTACAGGCGCAAGCAGTGGAATTGGAGAGTATGTTTCTTACGAATATGCAAAAAGCGGTAACCACTTAGCATTATGCGCAAGAAGAAAAGAAAAATTAGAAAACATTGCTAATAAATGTCGAGAAATGGGAGCTCAAGTCACAACCTACTCTGTAGATGTTGGCGATCAACATTCAACCAAAGAATCAATAGAAGATTTTTTATCAAAAATCACCACAATTGATTTAGTAATTGCAAATGCAGGTCGCGGAGAACTTGATGCGCTTCATAAAGGCAGTCCAACTATAATGAATGAAGTAATTAAAGTAAATGTTATTGGAGTACAAAATACTATTGTTCCATTCCTTCCAAAAATGATAGAGCAAGATAGTGGCCATATTGCTCTTGTAGGATCAGTTGCAAGCCATATAGCATGGGCTGGTGGTGGAGCTTATGCTGCATCTAAATTTGCTGTAAGAGCTTTAAGCGAAAGTTGGAGAAATACATTACCAAGCACTATTGATGTAACATTAATTTGTCCAGGTTTTGTTGAAAGTGAAATGACAGATCCGGTAGAATGGACTCCATTTATAATTAAAACAGATGTTGCTGCAAAAAAAATTGTCAATGCGCTTAATAAAAAGAAAAAAATGTTTATCTTTCCATGGCAATGGCATATTGTAATCAAATTGAAAAGAATAGTAGCTGTAATGATGGCAAATACTGCAAGAAAGATGCAGAAAAAAAGAAGAATGCAGAAAGCTAAGTAATTCTATAAGCAATATAAAATAAAGCTATTCCTGGAAGAAATAATGCAAAGTCAATTGATTCCCCAAAAAAAGTAAGTGAATTAAGGATTGCAATTGGAATAACAAGATTGTTCGCAACAGCCAATCTTTCAGAACTAACTTTAATCGCACCAACATTCCATAATAGAAAGCCAATACCACTAGAAATAAGACCAAGAAATAAAAGTGCAGATAAATTGGTATCGGTAATTTCATTTGAAGAGCCACCGAATAATAAATAAGAAATAAATGTTATTAAAGTTGCTCCCAAAAACAATTGAGAGAAATTAGCAACAATATTGGTATTTATATTTTTTCTATTCCAATATTTAAACCATATTTGTCCAAATGCAAAAAAGAAATTAGCGCATTGTATTAACAAAAAACCATACCAATACTCACGCAGGTTTAGAATATTGTACCTCATTAAATATGATCCAAGGATCACTAAAAAAATTGCTAAAAATTCCTTGTATGTAAATTGATTCTTAAAAAAATATTTATCAGAAATAGAAATAAAAATTGGGGTAGTAATTGTAAATGTAGCAATTAAATAAGCAGGCAAATATTGATAAGATTGAATATAAAATATATACATTAAACCAAATTGAATTGCGCCAATCACAGCAAGCTGTATATCCCATTTGAACTGTTTAATCTGATAAATAGATACAGAGGCAAAGAAAGCTAGAGCAATCAGATTTCTTGTGTAGCTAATAAAGAAAGAATCGAGATTGGGTAATCCATATTTAATGATTCCAAAAGAAAAAGACCATAATACCGAAACTACAATAAGATATCTCAATTATTTGCCTTATTAAAATGGCCAAATCATTGGAATTACTATCACTGACACTATCCATAAAATCAGTGCTAACGGAAGACCTACCTTAACATAATCAAAGTACTTATATCCTCCGGGACCAAAGACCATCAAGTTTGTCTGATAACCGATTGGAGTAATAAAGGATGCTGAAGCTGCATAACACACAGCAAAAATAAATGGAAGAGGACTATATTCAAACTGTTCAGCTAACTTTAAAGTAATTGGGGTCATAATAATTGCTGTTGCCACATTAGATGCAATTTCTGTTAATACCATAGTAATAAAATAGATAGCAGCTAATAAGATATAAGGGAGTAATTCTGGTGGGAAAAGAGCAATAAAATTACCAATAGATTTACCAATCTCTATATCAAGTTTTGTCTCTTGCATTGCTGCTCCTATAGGCAAAAATGCAGCGATTACGATAATTACCTGCCAATGTATAGATGAATATGCTTCATTAGGAGTAATAACTCTTGCAAGCAATAATGCAATTACGCCCAATATGACACCCTCTACAATTGTAAGAATATTAAAAATAGCCATTATTACCGCGAATAATATTGCCAATGGACTTAACCACCATAAAGGATGACTATCAAGAGAAGCATCAACTTTTCCTAATACAATAAAACCTTCTTTTGATGCAAGTTGATCAACGCGATCTTTTGGTCCATATACCAATAAAGTATCAAATGGTTTTAAAACAAATTGAGCAAGTTTCCTTCTAATCACTTCTCCTTCTCTTCTTATTGCAAGTACAAAGCTTCCAAAAGTACGCCTAAAATTTGCTTCTTGAAGATTTTGCCCAATCAATTCAGAATTATCAGTAATTAAACATTCTGCTATAATATGATCTTCCTGTTCTAATTCTTCCTGTGTTAATTTTTCATCAACTAATAAAGCAAGATTTTCAATTTCTTTTAATCGCTGAAAATTATCAAAAGAACCTTTCACAAAGAGAACGTCCCCTTCTTGTATAGTTAAATTTCTAAGATTTGAAGCAATGATTTCGCCTTGCCTTAAAACATCAAGAACAATAACATCATAATTTTCATTAATTTTTCTTTCTAGTAATGTTTTTCCATTTAAAGGAGAGTCTGCATTCACTTTAAACTCTGTCAAATAACCATCTAAACTATAGTCTGATATACTAGATGATTTTGCAATTCTAGAAGGTAAAAGCTTATAGCCCAATGTAAAGATATATAATAGCCCAATAACAAACTTAATAACTCCAAATTTTGCAAATTCTAACATTCCAAGCGATAATTCAGATGATTGAACTAAAACAGAGTTAACGATTAAATTTGTTGAGGTACCAACTAAAGTTAATGTACCGCCTAAAATTGCTGCATAGCTTAATGGAATTAAAACTTTTGATGGACTTATATTGTACTTATCAGCCAAACGGATAGTAACAGGCATAAATATAGCAACAATTGCAGTATTATTAACAACCGCAGAAGCAATACCGATAGAAAATAAATAGGCAGCCATTCCTAATGCCTGTGACTTATCAATGATCTTATTAATATTAATTATTAGATATTCTAATACATGTGACTTCTGGAGCGCATAGCTTAAGATAAAAAGACATGCTATAGTAATAACAGCTGGATTTGAGAATCCTGATAAACTTTGCTCAGGTGTAACAAGCCCAAAAATTAATAACAAGCCTAATACAACAAGTGCTGTGACATCAATTGGGAATAATTCTGTGATAAATAGTACAAGCGCACCAAGAATAATTCCACCTAATAGTATAATCTCCATAAGTGCCGCAGAAAGGACTCGAACCTTCACACTTTGCAGTACTGGTTCCTAAGACCAGCGCGTCTACCAATTCCGCCACTGCGGCATACTATAAATGGAATATATAAAAAATTGCTTGAAAAGGAGATTTAATTATCGTCCATAGCAAAATCTAGCTCTGAAATTAAGTCTTCGACATGTTCTATTCCAACGGAAAATCTTAACAAATTTGGAGTGATGCCTAATTTTATTTTTTCATCTTCTGGAACAGATGCATGAGTCATAGAATAAGGACAAGAAATTAGCGATTTTACTCCTCCAAGACTTTCAGCAAGAGTAATAATATTTAATTTCTTTGCAAACTTATCTAAATCAATATTATTATCTACCTCGAAAGATATCATGCTACCATATACTGGTTTATTATCTGGAGAAAATTGTTGTTGAGAAGCTAATTCAAACTGACTATGAGATGGCAAACCTGGATAAACTACTTTTGTTACCTTCGGATTATTATCTAACCAATCTGCAATATATTTTGCATTGTCAAACTGTTTTTGAACTCTTAAAGATATAGTTTTTACTGATCTTAAAAGCAACCATGCATCAAAAGGGCTTGCAACAGCTCCTGCAGTATTTTGAATTAACTTAATTTTTTCAGATACTTTTTTATCATTTATCATTAATGCACCACTAAGTACATCACAATGACCGCTAATAAATTTTGTAGAACTATGCATTACAATATCTGCACCAAGATCTAATGGTCTTTGTCCATATGGACTCATAAATGTGTTATCAATGCTGAGTAATATATTATTCTCTTTACATATTTCTGAAGTAGAACGAATATCTGCAAGCTCTAACAAAGGATTGCTAGGAGTCTCAAGATGAATAAGTTTAGTATTGTTATTGACTGCTTTTTTGATATTTTCAACATCAGTAGTATCAAGAAATTCAAAATCAACTCCATTATTATCTAATACTCTAGTAACGAGTCGAAATACTCCTCCATAAACATTTTTTGATATAATTACATGATCACCTGGTTTAAACATTGTAAAAATTGCAGTCATAGCAGCCATACCTGAAGAGAATGCATATGCATAGTTTGCATTCTCTAACATTGCAAGATTCTCTTCCAATCTTTTCACTGTGGGGCTATCAACTCTTGAATAAACAAATTCTTCTGTACTTGCGAATGATGGCTGTTTAAAAGTTGTACTTAAATGAATTGGTGCAACAGCAGAACCTGTTTCATCGGTATCATTGCCAATATGAATTGATTTAGTTGAAAAATGTAATTTCTCTTTTTTATTCGACACGTTTATACCCTCTTTGCAAATAAGATTCTAACTTCTTGAATTTAATCTCAATTTCATTACCATTTGTATCAATTACTTTAATTTTTTCATTCCTTCCTATTTTTTCTCCTGAATCCGTTTTTGGTATACTAACATTTTGTTGTTGATTTTGAGGACTTTCATCAGATGTGACACCAGAAACATTTGGACGGCTTAATTGTATGTTTCTATTTAATGGACTAGTTTGCTTTTCATCAGATGAATCTTTTATTTGAGCATGAAGAATTCTTTGTATAATTGATTCTTGAAGGCTAATCATTAATTCTTGGAAAAAATTATATGCTTCAGCTTTGTATTCAACTAGTGGATTCTTTTGTCCAAATGCTCTAAGACCTATTCCCTCTCTTAATTGGTCCATCGCCAATAAATGATTTCTCCATTTTTCATCAATAGTGCGCAATACAACAAACTTTTCTAGCTTTCTAAGCATTTCTGATGGAATCAATTCTTCTTTTCTGTCATAATAATCAATAGCAATATCATAAATATTGTTCACTAATTCATTTTTGTCTTCAACATTTTCAAAATCTGATTTATCCACATCTATTAACAAATAAGACATAAGATTTTGATTAATGCTTTGCCAATCCCAATGTTTAAAATCATTTATATCCAAACTATCAAAAATATTATCAATGAAATCATATATAAACTCTTGTATTGATGGTTTAATTGATTCTGAAAGGAGAGCTTTGTTTCTTAAATCATATATTATCTCACGTTGTTGATTTAAGACATCATCATATTCTAGCAAATGTTTTCTAATGCCAAAATTTCTTTCTTCCACTTTTTTTTGAGCATTGCTAACAGCGCGATTAAGTAAACCAGCACTCAACTCTTGGTCTTCATCATAAGACATACGATCCATTACACCTGCTACTGCTTCCATATTAAATAATCGCATTAAGTCATCTTCTAATGATACATAAAACTTTGAGGAACCATTGTCTCCTTGTCTACCAGATCTACCACGCAACTGCAAATCAATACGTCTTGATTCATGCCTTGATGTTCCAATAATATGTAAACCGCCTAACTCTTCTACTCCTGGACCTAATTTAATATCAGTTCCTCTTCCAGCCATATTAGTTGCAATAGTAATAGCTTTTTTTAATCCTGCGTTTGCAACTATTTCTGCTTCGCTTTTATGATGTTTTGCATTTAATACATTATGAGGAATTCCTTTTTGCTTTAACATTTTTGATAATAGTTCTGACACCTCCACAGAAATAGTACCAATTAAAACTGGTTGTCCTTTTTCATAATAAGAGGATATTTCATTAATAACTGCTTTATATTTTGCACGTTTATTCTTATAAATTGCATCATCGTGATCTTTTCTGACAACAGGCTGATGTGTTGGGATTACAGTAACTCCTAAATTATAAATATTTTCAAATTCAGGTGCTTCAGTATCTGCAGTACCGGTCATTCCAGATAGCTTATCATACATTCTAAAATAATTTTGTATTGTAATCGAAGCAAGAGTCTGAGTTTCTTTTTCAATCTTTACATTTTCTTTTGCTTCAAGTGCTTGATGAAGGCCTCCACTGAATCTTCTACCTGGAAGAATTCTTCCTGTAAATTCATCAACAATCAATACTTGTCCATTTTGAACAACATATTCTATATCTTTATCAAATAAAGTATAAGCTTTAAGCAATTGATTCAGATAATGAATTTTACTACTTCTTTCTGAATGCAATTGATAAGCTTTCTCTTTATTCAGTCTTTTTTGATCATCTGATAATGAAGTATCATCATCAATATCACTTAACATTTCTCCTAAATCAGGAATTGTAAAAGTTTCTGGATTATCAGGTGAAAGAGACTCTCTACCTTTATCAGATAAGTCAACACTATTGGAATGTTCATCAATTGAAAAATAAAGATCTTCATCAAGTTCATGTAGTTTCTTTTCAGCAATGTATTCAGATTCAATTCTGTTAGCTAATTTTAAATTGCCTTGTTCTTGAAAAATTTTCTGTAACATTTTATGTTTTGGCAATCCTCTTTTTGCTTGTAATAATAATTTTCCAGCATTATCAAGATCATCTTGGGATGAATTATCTATCTTAAGAGATTCTTCTGCTTTTCTTACTAACTCAGAGACAAGTTGATTTTGCTGATGAACTAAAGATTGTACAGGACGACGTAAATCAACATAAGATTGATTGATAGTTGTTTCAACAGGACCAGATATTATTAATGGAGTTCTTGCTTCATCAATAAGAACACTATCAACTTCATCTATAATCGCATAATGATGTGGTCTTTGAACTAAATGGTCAGAATCAATTGCCATATTGTCTCGTAAATAATCAAAACCAAATTCATTGTTAGTCCCATAGGTAACATCACATCCATATGCCTCTTTTCTTTCATCTGGGCTCATAGAATTCAATATATATCCAACAGATAATCCTAGTGTTTCAAATAATTTTCCCATCCATTGGGCGTCACGTTGTGCTAAATAATCATTGACAGTTACAACATGTACTCCTCTTCCTGAAAGTGCATTCAGATAAATAGGCATGGTAGCAACTAAAGTTTTACCTTCACCAGTTTTCATTTCAGATATTTTACCATTATGTAATACCACTCCACCAATCAATTGTTCATCGTAAGGAATCATTTCCCAATTAACTGTTTGACCTACTACATCCCAACTTTTTCCACATAAAAGTCGCGATGCATGTTTTACCAATGCAAAAGATTCAGGTAATATACCTGACAAAACATTTTTCTCTATTTCTCGCCTTACTTTTTGTATATCTTTTCTATCATTTAAACCCTCTAGCTGCTTTTGTTCTTTTTCGGAAATTTCTTCAATAACTTGCTTTTGCAATTCTTTTGTACGTTGCACAAGATAATCTTCATTTTTTCCTTCTAGACTATCATAGATTGAATTAATCTCTTTAACAATCGGAGATATCTTTTTGATTTCTCGATCTGATTTTGTTCCAAATATTTTTGTTAAAAAACTCATTTTATTATAATGTTTTATATATGGTATCTAAGATACCATTTACAAATGCGGTACTATCCTCAGAACTAAATTTTTTTGCATTTTCAATGGCAGAACTAATTGTTACCTGATAAGGTATTTCATATTTTTTTAAAGATAGCATTTCACAGATTGCCATCTGCATTATCAATCTATCTATAACATTAATTCTTTCAATATCCCAATTTTCTAATGCTCCTTCAATCTTTGCATCTAATATTTTACGGTCATTTATAGTATTTCTAAATAATTCATCAATAAATTCTTTGGTAGCTGAATCAAAATTATATCGTTCATTAATATCTATCAGAACTTTTTCTTCATCTTCTTGAGATAAATGAATAGCATAAAGGGCTTGCAACACTGCTTCTCTTGCTTTTTTTCGTTGTTGCTTATTAGTCATTGCTAATTATTGTTTTTCTATCCATTTGTGATTCCATCTTACAAACTCTTCAATCCTTCTTTCAGCAAGATGGTTTGCTGCTTCCAATGTTGATATTTTATTAGACAAAGCGTAATCAAAAATTCTCATCAATATATGATAAATGCCTTCAACCTGATATTTTGCTTTATCTTTATTGTAACCTTGAAGTTCATTGGCAACATTCATCAATCCACCAGAATTAATAACATAATCTGGAACATACATTATTCCCTTTTCTGACAATAGTTTTGAATCCCTTGATTCCTTCTCTAGTTGATTGTTTGCAGCACCAGCAATAACAGCACATTTCAATGTTTTGATAGATGAAGGATTAATGACTGCTCCTAATGCACAAGGAGAAAAAATATCTAATTCCATAGATAGTAATTCGTCATTGGATACTGGTATAAGACCATGCTCTTCAACTGCTGTATTCAGCCTATTTTTATCAATATCGTAGCCATAAATTTCTACATCATCTTTTTTAAGATTTTCACATAAATAATAACCAACTTTTCCTAAACCTTGAATTCCAACTTTTAATCCCTTCATTGAATTGATATTGAGCTTCTTTTTTAATGCAGCTTGCATTCCAACATAAAGACCGAGAGCAGTTAATATTGATGGATCTCCGCTCCCTCCCATTGCTCTTTGAATACCAGTTACATGTTTAGTTTCCATTCTTATAAATTCCATATCATAAACTGACATACCAACATCTTCTGCTGTAATATATTTACCATTTAAACTATCAACAAATTTTCCAAAAGATCGTAGTAATACTTCCGATTTATCTTTTTTCGGATCTCCAATAATAACCGCTTTCCCTCCTCCTAGATTTAGGTTAGCAATTGATGCTTTATAAGTCATCCCTCTTGATAGCCTTAGAACATCAATTAAAGCGTCATCTTCATTTTTATAAGGATACATTCTACAACCACCTAGAGCAGGACCAAGAGCTGTACTATGAATTGCAATAATTGCTTTTAAACCAGAGCTTGGATCGTTACAATAAACAATCTGTTCATGGTCTTTATCAGTAATATTTTTAAATACTTGGGTCATTATAAATCCTTTTATTTATTTTTAATTTTAGAATATGCATTAATAATATCTTTTACTAATTCATGTCTTGTAATATCACTTTCATTTAATTTAACAATTCCAATTCCTTTAATACTTTTTAAAATCTTTAATATCTCTACTAATCCAGAATTAGTTTTTTTAGGTAGATCAATTTGTGATATATCTCCCGTAATAATTGCTTTTGACTCTATACCTAGTCTTGTTAAAAACATTTTCATTTGTATTGGAGATGCGTTTTGTGCTTCATCTAGAATCATTGCCGCTCTATTAATAGTTCTCCCTCTCATATATGCTAAAGGGATTATTTCAATAATATTATTATTCACTAAAGTTTGAACTTTATTTTTTGGAAGCAAATCATTTAATGCATCATAAAGAGGGGCAAGATATGGATCGATTTTATCCCGCAAATCTCCAGGAAGAAAACCTAAGCTTTCTCCAGCCTCTACTGCTGGCCTACATAGAACAATTTTATCAATGTCGTGTTTCTCTAGAAGTGATATTGCATGAGCTACAGCTAGAAAAGTTTTCCCAGTACCTGCAGGACCTACAGATATAACAATATCATTTTTAAATAATGATTTTAGTAGATTTTTTTGACCATCACTTCTAGCATATATAGGTCCTTTCTTTCCGTAAAAAAGTACCTCATCAACATTATTTTTAGGATTCAAATCTTTTACATTCATCGTCAAAAGTTGTTTTACATCTCTGGTTGTGATATTATTACCTTTTTTAACAGATTCTATCATGTGGCTTAAAACAATCGAAAAATTATCAATATCTTTTTTTAATCCCTGACAAAATAAATTATCTCCACGGATATCTATATTGATAGGAAGATTTTTTTCTATAAAAACAATATTCTGATCACTAATACCATATAGTGAAATGAGATCTACGCCTTTAATTTCAAATGTCTTTTTCATTTTTTTTGATAGATATATTTAAATCATTTAATTGTGTTTCAGAAATAGTATTAGGAGCTTCTTCCATTAAAGCTGATGCAGAAGTAGTCTTTGGAAATGCAATAATATCTCGAATATTGTTAACCCCACACAATAACATGACCAGTCTATCAAAACCAAATGCGATTCCACCATGCGGTGGAGTTCCAAACTTGAGAGCATCAATGAAAAATCCAAATTTTTCATTAATTTCTTTTTCTTTCATATTCATAATCTCGAAAATCTGTTTTTGCATTTCATTATCATGAATTCTGATAGATCCTCCTGCAACTTCATAACCATTAATAACAATATCATATCCTTTAGATGTAACATCTTCTGGATTAGAAGAAAGTTTTTCTATGTCACTATCTTTGGGAGCTGTAAAAGGATGGTTAACAGATTCAAAACGTTTTTCTTCTTTGTCCCATTCAAATAGAGGAAAATCAACAATCCATACGGGTTTAAATATTGTATTATCACAAAGATTTAACATTTCTGCAATCTTTGTTCTGACTGAACCTAAAACTTTTAAAGCTAAATTTGAATTATCTCCAATCATAAAACATATTGAGTTATCTTTTAATTTATAATGAGATATAATATCTGATTGGAGGTTACTATCAAAGAATCTAGCAATCCCTCCATCTAATGCATTATTTTTACATTTCATCCAAGCTAAACCTTTTGCACCAAGAGATTTAGCATGATTATCTAACTCATCAATAATCTTTCTTGAAAAAACCCCTTCATCTTTAACTGATATCATTGATACATAATCAAGATCTTTAAAAGATTTAAAATCAGACTTATTAGAAAACTCTTTAAAATCATTTAATTCCATGTCATATCTTAAATCTGGTTTATCTGTTCCATATCTTTGAATAGATTCATTGTATGTTATAACAGGAAACGGTTTCTTAATCTTTACACCATTCACTTCTTTAAAAACAGTAGTAATCAAATTTTCAACAAGATTTCTTATATCTGGTTCGTCAACAAAACTCATTTCAAGATCAATTTGTGTAAACTCTGGTTGCCTGTCTGATCGTAAATCTTCATCTCTGAAACATTTAACAATTTGAAAATACTTATCAAGTCCTGAAATCATAAATAACTGTTTATACATCTGCGGAGATTGTGGAAGAGCATAAAATTTTCCATGATGAACTCTACTAGGTACCAAATAATCTCGAGCTCCTTCAGGTGTAGATTTCATTAATACAGGTGTTTCAATTTCTATAAAATCTTTTTTTGAAAGAAAATTTCGTACTACTTGAGCTGCATGATGTCTTTTAAGAAGATTATCTTGCAAAGTTTTATTTCTTAATTCAAGATAACGATATTTTAATCTCTGTTCTTCTGTTGAAGCTTCTCTATCATGTATAGGCACAGGAAGAGGTTCAGATACACTTAGTATTTCTAATTTATCAGCTATTACTTCAATCTCTCCAGTAGCTATTTCTTTATTGATAAACTCTTTTGTTCTTGCACTCACTTTTCCTGATATACTAATAACGTCTTCATTTGATAATGAATTTCCTTTATCGATAAGATCGTCTTTATCAAGTATTACCTGCGTTTTACCATATCTATCTCTAATATCAATAAAAATTATTTTACCATGAGTACGCAAGGAATTAACCCATCCGCAAAGCAATACATTTGATCCAATATGAGTCTTATTAAGCTCGCCACAATTATTTGTTCTAGAAAACATATTTTTCAATCTAACAATTATTCCTGTAATTGTTCTACATTTTCAACAAGCAATAGAACTTTATCAGGCAAATCATCAGAAGGGTCAGAATTAATATCAGCGATACCAGAAGAACAATTAAATCGAACAGTATTATCACTTGTTTTCACTGATATAACTCCTTCTTTTAAATCGATAATTGAATTTGTATGGTTTTTGAGTACTCCAAAATATCCTTCAGATCCAGGACATTCAACATGGATAACATCTTCGAATGTAAAAGATTGAGTAGGTGTTACAATATCTAATTGAAAAGATTGTGTCATTTCTTACCTTTTTCAATTGCTTCATCAAGAGATCCAACATAAGAAAATGCATTTTCTGATAAATCATCCACTTCACCATTAAGTATTGCTTCAAAACCTGCAATAGAATCTTCCAGCTTAACATATCTACCTTCTAAACCAGTAAATTGTTCAGCAACAAAGAAAGGTTGTGACATAAATTTCTGCATTTTACGAGCTCTAGAAACAACTAATTTATCTTCATCAGATAATTCATCCATACCTAAAATTGCTATAATATCTTGTAAATCTTTGTATTGCTGTAAAGTGCTTTGGACAGATCTAGCAATATTATAATGTCTATCTCCCACTACTCTAGGGTCAAGAATTCTTGATGTAGATGTTAGCGGATCAATCGCAGGATAAATACCTAGCTCTGCAATTTTTCTTTCTAAAACTGATGTAGCATCCAAGTGTGCAAACGCAGTTGCTGGAGCCGGATCAGTTAAATCATCTGCAGGCACATAAATGGCTTGAACAGATGTAATAGATCCTTTTTTTGTTGAAGTAATTCGTTCTTGCAAATCTCCCATCTCAGTAGATAAAGTAGGTTGATATCCAACTGCGGAAGGCATTCTACCTAATAAGGCTGACACTTCAGAGCCAGCTTGAGTAAATCTGAAAATATTATCTACAAAAAGAAGTACATCTTTACCTTCATCGTCTCTGAAATATTCAGCCATCGTTAGTGCGCTTAGACCAACTCTCAAACGAGCACCTGGAGGTTCATTCATTTGACCAAAAACAAGTGCAGTTTTATCAATTACTCCTGATTCAGTCATTTCCGCATATAAATCATTTCCTTCTCTTGTTCTTTCTCCAACGCCAGCAAATACAGAGAATCCACCATGTTCTGTAGCAATATTTCGAATTAATTCTTGAATTAATACAGTTTTACCAACTCCAGCTCCACCGAATAAACCAGTCTTACCTCCTTTGGTATAAGGTTCCATTAAGTCTACAACCTTAATTCCAGTTTCAAGCATTTCAGAAGATGTCGTTAAATCTTCTTGGGCAGGTGCAGATCTATGAATTGGAGAGGTTTTTTTAATTTTTACGTCACCTTTTTTATCAATTGGGTTTCCAAGAACATCAAACATTCTTCCAAGTGTTTCCTGTCCAACAGGAACTGAAATTGGTTCACCCATATCAATTACTTTTTCTCCCCTTACAAGACCATCAGTTGAATCCATAGCAATAGTTCGGACTACTCCTTCTCCTAAATGTTGTGCAGTTTCTAAAACCAAGCTTGACCCATCTTCCTGCGATATAGATAAAGCATTCATAATATTTGGCAAGTGTCCATCGCTAAATTTTACATCTACTACCGCACCAGTAATTTGTAATATTTTACCTTCTTTATTCATTTTAACCCCTTAATCTGATAACGCTTCTGCTCCACCAACAATTTCTAACATTTCAGTCGTAATTGCTGCTTGACGCGCTTTGTTAAATTCTAGTTTTAATTCTTTAATAATTTCTTTAGCATTTTCTGTAGCATTATCCATAGCTATCATTCTTGCAGCTTCTTCACTGCTATATGACTCTAGCATTTGCTGCCACATCTGAACTTTAAGATGCTTAGGTAAAAGAATATTAACTGTTGATTCTCGACTTGGTTCATAATCATAGTTATAATTCTTAACATTATAATTTTCAGTAAAATCAATTGGTAATACTTTCTCCATCATTAAATCTTGAGAAGCAAGATTTCTAAATCTATTATAAATCACATGAATTTCATCAACTTCTTTATTAATAAATGAATCAATAATTGCTTCTGCAATATCAGAAGCAGTATCAAAATTCATGTCTTTCCAAAAATCATAAAAAGATTCTTTTATATTATAATTTCTTCTAGAAAAATGTTCTGATGCTTTTTTCCCTAAACAGAATAATTGGACATTATCTTTTCCAAATTTCTCAACTTCTTTTTCAGCTAATCTGATTACAGAAGAATTAAATGATCCAGCGAAACCTCTATCGCTAGTAATAACAATGAATCCTTTCTTTTTAACATCTCTTTTTTCAATCAAATCTATATTTGATGAAGATATTTCAGGCAAAATTCTGCAAATCAAATCCTGCACGTTTTTTGAGTATGGTCTTGATATTTCCATTCTTTCTTGTGCTCTTTTAACTTTAGCAGCTGCAACCATTTTCATAGCTTTTGTTACCTTCTGTATACTTCCTACAGACTTAATTCTTTGTTGTATATCTTTAAGATTAGCCATATTAGAATGTTTTCTTGAACTCCTCGATTGCACTATCCATTTTCTTTTCTAGATTTTCTCCAATATCACCTGTCTCATGAATTTCATCTAATGAATCAGAGTGTTTAGATTGAAAATGTTCAATTAGTCCTGTTTCAAAATCTTTTACTTGATCAAGATCAATATCATCAAGATAACCTTTACTTGCTGCATAAATAATGACAACCTGTTTAGCAACAGACATAGGGACATATTGATTTTGTTTTAGTATCTCTACCATTCTACGCCCTCTGGTGATTTGCAATGCGGTTGCTTCATCTAAATCTGAAGCAAATTTAGCAAAAGCTTCTAATTCTCTAAATTGTGCTAAATCTAGTCTAAGTTTACCAGCAATTTTTTTCATTGCCTTAACTTGAGCGCTACCACCAACCCTTGATACTGAAAGACCTACATCAACTGCAGGTCTAACCCCTCCATTGAACAGATTTGTATCTAAATATATCTGTCCATCAGTAATAGATATCACATTTGTTGGGATATATGCAGATACATCTCCTTCTTGAGTTTCAATAATTGGTAATGCAGTTAGCGATCCAGAATTTAAATCTTCTGATAATTTTGAAGCTCTTTCAAGCAATCTGCTATGTAAATAGAAAACATCTCCTGGAAATGCTTCACGACCTGGAGGTCTCCTTAATACAAGTGACATTTGTCTATATGCAACAGCTTGTTTTGATAAATCATCATAAACAATAAGTGAATGCATTCCATTATCTCTATAATATTCTCCCATTGCACAACCAGAATATGGTGCAATATATTGTAATGGAGCAGGATCTGAGGCATTTGCTACAACAATCGTTGTATATTCCATTGCACCATTTGATTCAAGTTCCGCGACCAGTTTTGCAACAGTTGAAGCTTTTTGACCCACTGCAACATAAATACAATAAACTGGGCTATCAGAATCATGAGAAGATTTTTGATTAATAATTGTATCTGCAGCAATTGCAGATTTTCCTGTTTGACGATCTCCAATAATTAATTCTCTTTGGCCTCGTCCAATAGGAATCATGCTATCTATCGCCTTCAATCCTGTTTGTAGGGGCTCTTTAACAGGAAATCTTGACATAACACCTAAAGCTTTTCTCTCAATTGGAAGAGTTTCTTTGGCATTAATAGGTCCTTTACCATCTACAGGTTGTCCTAAAGGATTCACAACACGTCCCAATAATTCTTTTCCAACAGGAACTTCAGCAACCTTCCCTGTTCTTTTAACTGTATCTCCTTCTTTTACTAAACTACTATCTCCAAAGAGTACAGCACCAACATTTTCCTCTTCTAAATTAAGTGCCATACCAAAAACTCCATTAGGAAACTCTACAAGTTCAGAACTCATGACACTACCAAGACCACTTGTTCTTGCAACACCATCTCCAACTTCTAAAACTTCACCAACTTCATTAACATCGACATCGCTATCGATATTCTTTATCTGACTGCGTAATAAATTGCCAATCTCATTTGTTTTAATTTCCATTTATACCCCTATTAACTTTAATTTTGCATTTTCTAACTTTGTTTTAAGTGTACTATCAAATAATGTGTCATCAATTTTAATTTTTAATCCACCAATTAAGTCTTTATCGACAGAAAAATTAAAATCAATTTCTTTATTTGTAGCTTCTTTTAATTGCTTGAGAAGGTTTGATTGATATTCTTCATTCATATCAAAAGAAGACACAACTTCTACATATGCAATATTCAATCTATTTTTTGTTATAGAAAGGAAGTTCTTAGTTACATCTGGCAATAATCCTATATCGTCATTTTCTAACATTATAGTAACAATATCTAACAATCGATGGTCAAACACTTCATCAAGCGCAGACTGAAAAACGCTCACTTTTTTATCTATATCAGTTGATTTTGATCTTACAAAAGCATTCACTGTAGAATCTTTTTTTATAACAGAAACTAATACAGTAAGTGCTTCTTTAACAGATCCAAATTCATCAAAATTTGTTACTAAAGAAGAAAATGAATCTGAATATAGTTTTATTTTCTTATGATTTTGCTTCATCAGTATTCATTGCCTTCAAAGAAGAATCAACAAATTTGTTGTTGTCTTCATCTTTTACATTTCGTTGTAAAACTTGTGATGCTAAATCTAAACTAAGTCCAACTACTTCTTCTTTTATCTCTTTAATAGCTTTCTTTTTTTCCACATCAATCTTCTTTTTAGCATCTAAAACAAACTCATCTGACTTTGCTTGAGCGTCATTAAGAATCTTGTTTGCAGAATCTTCAGCTTTCTGTTTACTATCACTAACAATAGACTTCCCTTGATTTTTTGCTTCATTAAGAATTTTTTCAGACTCTTCTTTAACTTTTTCGAGGTCAGCTTTAGCGCTTTCTGCCATAGCTAAAGAGTCAGAAATTTCTTTTTCTCTTTGATCAAGAAAATCAAGTAAAGGTTTCCATGCATACTTTTTAAGGATAAGCAATACCAATAAAAATATTACTAATGACCAAATATATAAGCCTGGACTTACTACAAATAATGGATTATTCATATCTTACTTTCTCTTTTAATTAACCTAAGAAAAGAGATAATAAACCTAATAGAATAGCTGCCCCTTCTACCAAGATAGCTAAAATAAAGGTTTGTCCTCTTATTTCTCCTGCGGCTTCTGGTTGTCTAGCAATTGCTTGCGCAACCCCCATACCAATCAAACCGATACCAATTCCAGCACCAATTGCTGCTAAACCTGCTCCCATTTTTTTCTCCTTTTTTTTAATGATGAACGTTTACAGCCATTCCTATAAAAACAGCTGTTAATAAAGCAAATACATATGCTTGTAAAAATCCTACTAAAATTTCTAAAAATATTATACAAATAGATAGTGGAACTGAAAATAAACTAGCCCCCGCTAATCCCATTAAAACACTATTATAAGATTGTGCAATCTGCATGACAAGTCCAGTAAAAATTATTAATGCTAAATGTCCTCCCATCATATTCCCTGCTAACCTTAAGGTGAGAGTAAGCGGTCTAAGTAACATGCCTAAAATTTCAATTGGAACAACAATAAAATACAAAGGCCAAGCTAATCCTGGAGGAGCAAAATTTTTCCAATGCCCAATTGGGCCATATTTTTTAATACCTGCAATTGTAAAAGCAAAAAATGTAATAGTTGCCAATGCAAAATTTAAATTGATATTAGCAGTAACTGTATTTCCTCCTTTAGTAAGAGGATATAAAAATGTATTATGATAATCAATATTGATTAGTTTAGATCCAAAATAATTTATAAAACCTAAAAAATCAAAAATAGGAATCAAGCCTAAAAAATTACCTACTAAGATAAAAAAGAAAAGCGTATAGACAAGAGGAGCCCACTCTCTATAATATTTTTCTCCAATAAAATTCTTTAAAACATTATCCCTTATATAAACAACAATCATTTCAATAAAATTCATTGGTTTTCCAGGAACTTTTGTGTGACTTGAAATATATTTTTGTACTAAAAATATGATGGAAGTTACAGTGATAAAAGAGACCAACAATAATAGAAAAACATGTTTAGTGATAGAGAAATCAATGCCATAAATTTTAGGAAGAGTAAATAAAGCGCTTATTTCTCCTGCTTCATAACTATTTCCAACTTTTGTAATCTTCATTGAATCTGCAACATGAGAAATAGCTTCATAAACAGGATCTAATTCTTTATTGGTCTCACCGCCTCCACCTGCAATGATAGGAGAAATTAACATTAAACATACAAGGAATATTTTTAATGCATTATTCATCAGAATTATAGGTGATATTTTTTTCTAATAGACATCGCTGAAACCTAAGAAAAAAAAATCAATCAGAAAATAGCAAAAAATATATTTTTTAATATTTTTTCATGACAGTTTGATAAGCTTTAAAAGAAGCATGGATAACACCAAAGAAAATAGGAATGAAAGATATTGCACCAGTTATTAAATATCCGCATAGAATCCATGCAATAATAATACCAAAGAATTCAAAATATACAGAATAACTTTTTGCCATTATTGATGTTAAAGATTCTTTATTATTCTTCGTCATTAATAATTTCACATCTACCAGAAAACTGTGCACCATCTTGTATATTTAACACTCTATATTTCAAGTTTCCTACAAGCTCACAATTGCTCAAGAGCTCTGCGGTTCCATCAATAAACATATCGCCCTCTATATAACCATTCATTTGAATAGAAGACGATTTCACGTCACCAAAAATTTTTCCATCTTTGGCAAGCTGAATAGCTCCATCAGTAGAAACTGCTCCTCTAATCTCTCCATATATAGTAATATTTCCAGATAATATTATATCACCATCAATCTGAACATCTTCTGCTATAATTGTTTGACTATTGATTGATTGATTACTCATTATTTTCCATTTCTAATTTATCAGATTTTTTTGAATAATTTTGAAAAAAAGATAAGGGATTAATTGGCTTACCATCCTTCCATATTTCAAAATGTAAATGTGGCCCCGAAGACTTTTGTCCTGTATTACCTAATTGTGCAATTATAGTACCTGCATCAATACGTTCATTCCTTTTAACAAAATTCTCTTTATTATGATAGTAATGTGAATAATAGCCGTTTTCATGGTCTATTATTATACCATTACCATAATCGCCTGAATAATCGCTGTAGATTACTACTCCATTTGCGATGGAAAATATTGATGTTCCTTCTTCATTGACAATATCAACGCCAAAATGTTTACTATCAATATCAAATTCGTCGCTAATAACCCCTTCATTTGGCTTTACACTCGGAGTATTGTTTGTAACCATAAAACGAACTTTAGCAGGATCTAATTCTTCGCCCTCTTCCAATCCGATAATATTTTCAATATAAGATTTCATCAAACCAATCTCATCAAGACTATCAGAGAGATCATTGATTATTTCTTTTTGAGCATTGATCTTTCGATTAACAGTATTGATTTCAAGATATTCATTTATAATTGGTACAGAAAAAATAAATAATAATAATGAAATCAAGCAAACAGTTGTAATAACTGAAAGTCCGGCAATTAAAGAAGATTTGGTAAGCTCTAGCTGCCATGTCTTATTATTTAAGACAGAAATAAAAAGAAGTTTATAGTCTTTATGCTTCATTTATCAGATTCCCAAGAAGTCAAAACTCCTAAAGATTCCAAAACTCTATCCCATGTTTTTGAATCGAAATAAATTTTTAAATATCCTTTTCCGGTTTTTTTGCTCTTCTTGATTGTAACTTTAACGCCAATAACTCTTGATATTTTATTTTGAATATCTTCTAATTGTTTTTGCCATTTACTTTGCTTCGATACACTGGCTTCTACTTTTCTTACAGACATTTTTTCTCTTAATATTCTTTTCCATAATGCAATTCTACCTTGGGTAGTATTTTTCTGTAAAATTACTCTGGCTTGCCCTTCATTAATTTCTCCAGCTAAAATGCTATCTTGAATTTCAGGCGGCAATTGCAACAATCTTAATGTATTAGAGACTGCTGGTCTTGACTTTCCAATTGTTTTTGCAATTTCAGTAATAGAAGTATCTAAATTATCTTTTAAATGCTGATAAGCTTTTGCTTGTTCGATAGCATTTAAATCTTCTCTTTGAATATTTTCAATTAATGCCATATACATCAAATCTTTATTAGAATCACTTTCAAGTATATAAGCTGGAATCCTTTTTCTTTTTAATAATTGATGTGCTCTAAAACGTCTTTCTCCAGCAATAATAATATATTTACTACCTTTATTTTTCACTGTGATAGGTGTTATCAATCCTTTTTCTTCAATAGATTGTGCTAACTGTTGAAGAGATTTATCTTCAAAAATCTTTCTTGGTTGATTAGGATTTGGAGAAATTTTACTAATCAATATGTCATTTTGTTTTATATCAATTGTAGATTCAGGTGAAATCAATGCATTAATGCCCTGTCCAATTTTTTTATTTTTTGCCATTTAATATCTCCATTGCTAAATCCAAATAATTTTTTGCTCCTGAACAATTAACATCATAAACAATCGCTGGCCTACCATCATCTGGTGCCTCTGCTAGTCTGACATTTCTATTGATTTTAGTCTTAAATAATTTATTTTTAAAATTCGATTTTAACAAATTTAGAACTTTCCTTGCCAATCTTAATCTATTATTATGCATTGTAATAAGAATACCTAAAATTTTTAAATTTTTATTAAAATTTTTCTGAACCAATTTAATAGTATCACTTAAACTTTTTAATCCTTCAACTGCTAAAAATTCACTTTGTATAGGAATTAAAACATTATTAGATGCAACTAAAGCATTTAACGTTAATAGCCCAAGAGATGGAGGACAATCAATTAATATAAAATCATAATCTTTTTTTACTTTATTAATTAATCGTAATAATTGCTTCTCACGATTTGGAATAGATACTAACTCGACTTCACACCCAACTAAATTTTGATCTGATTTGATGAAATCAAGAAAATCTAAGTCAGTATTAGAAATAACTTGTTTTATTGTTTTCTCTTCACTCAATGCATCATATATAGAGTAATCATTACTAATTCCAGAATTTGATAAACCTGTGGTAGCGTTCGTTTGAGGATCAAAATCTATTAACAAAGTCCTTTTTTCTAATATAGCAAAACTAGCAGCTAGATTAATAGCAGTTGTTGTTTTACCAACTCCACCTTTTTGATTGATAATCGCAATTACTTTACTCATCAGAATGAAAAATTTACTTGGTATTAAACCGTAATACAAAGTTTTTAACAAATGAATTGAATTGATTAATTTATAACAATGAAAAAAGCAATACTTGTTACTGGGTCTAATGGTGAAATTGGAAGCCAATTGCTTGCATCTATGCAAGATAATCCTTCTAAAAAGATTGCTCTTGATATCAATGAATCAACAACAAACTATGATGATACAATATATATAAAAGATAGTATTACTAATGGTGAAAATATTAAAAAATTGTTTAATGAATTCAAAATTACCGAAGTATATCATTTTGCTGCTTTGCTGAGTCAAACTGCAATGAAAAATCCTGAGCTTGCAAAAGAAATTAATGAAGAAGGTTCAAAGCTAATCATTGATGCAGCATTAGAATCAGGAAATACTAATAAAGATTTTGTTAAATTTTTCTTTCCGAGTTCTATTGCAGTATATGGACCAAGAAAATTAATCAAAGCAAAAGAAACGGATATAATACAACCAACAACTATATACGGAAAAAATAAACTGCTTATAGAACGTTATGGAGCTAAAAAACACGAACAGAGTCGTAAAAATAATGCAGGAATAGATTTCAGATCAATTAGGTTTCCAGGAATTATTAGTCCATATACAATCCCTAATGGAGGGACAACTGATTTTGCCCCACAAATGTTACATGCTGCAGCTGTATTCCTATTGAAGAACGGTGAAAAAGAATATGAATGCAAGATTAGCGCAGATACAAAACTACCATTTATTGGAATAGAGGAAGCAATCAATTCAATTATCAAAATAATGAACATGAAAGATATTGCTTCACAATTAAGATCATTTAATATTCAAGAAATAAGCCTGACTCCAAACCAAATAATTGAGACAATCAAAAAAGAATTTCCAGATTTTAATATAAAATATAATATAGAAGAAAAACTGCAATCTGTTGCAGATACTTGGCCTGATAGTTTAAATTGTGAAAAAGCAAAAAAAGAATGGGATTTTTCAACCAAATATGATCATAACTCATTTTTTATGGATTATTTAATTCCAAAAATCAAAAAACATTATGAAAGAAATTAAAAATATTCTCCAAAGTCAGATGGATGATATTAAATCAGCCGGAACATTTAAAAATGAAAGAATTATTGAGACTCCACAAGAAACACAAATTAATGTATTAGGTAAATCAGTAATTAATTTTTGTGCTAATAATTATTTAGGATTATCAAATAATGATATTGTTAAAAAAGCTGCAATCGATGCAATTGAAGAGTGGGGATTTGGATTAAGTTCGGTTCGTTTTATCTGTGGTACACAAGCAATTCATAAAGATTTAGAAAAAATAGTAAGTGAATTCCATCGCATGGAAGACACTATTCTTTATTCTTCATGTTTTGATGCCAATGGAGGATTATTTGAAACAATCTTATCAGAAAAAGATGCGGTTTTTTCAGATAAACTCAATCATGCATCTATTATTGATGGAATCAGGCTATGTAAAGCTGAAAAAAATCGTTATAACCATGCTGATATGAATCATTTAGAAGAACTTCTTAAAAAATCAAATAGTAATATAAAATTAATTGCAACAGATGGAGTATTTAGCATGGATGGTATTGTTGCTCCATTAAAAGATATAGTGTTTTTGGCAAAAAAATATGATGCATTAATTATGGTGGATGATTGTCATGCAACAGGTTTTCTTGGTAATGAAGGTCGTGGGAGTGCAGAATATCATGGAGTACTTGATGATATTGATATTATCACTTCTACTTTCGGAAAAGCTTTAGGAGGTGCATCAGGTGGATTTATAAGCTCTTCAAGTGAAATAGTTGAAACACTACGACAAAAATCAAGGCCATATTTATTTTCAAACAGTTTAGCACCACCATTAGTAGCAGCTTGTATTAAAGTTTTTGAGATTATAACTAAAGATTATAGCTATAAAAAGAAATTGGAAGAGAATACTGCATATTTTAGAAATGGAATTAAAAGTATAGGGCTAGATATCAAAGGAAAGGATCATCCAATCGTTCCAATAATGATCTATGATGCTAAGAAAGCGGTGGAAATGTCAGAAAAACTTCTAGAAAAAGAAATTTATGTCATTGCGTTTTCGTTTCCTGTTGTGCCAAAAGATGAAGCTCGTATACGAGTACAAATTTCAGCATCACATAGTAAAAAACAAATTGATAATGCAATTAATGCTTTTGGAGAAGTAGCAAAAGAATTAAAGATAATTTAAAAAAATAGTGCAAAAATATTTGAAAGTGGTAAATTCTTCCACTTAACATTAAGTAGCAATGAATAACGGATTAAGAACAAGACTATTATTGATTTTATTTATTTTTGGCTTGGGAGTTTATTCTCTCTTTCCAACGATGAGGTATCAATTTCTTAGTGATGAAAAAAAATCACTTTTATCAAAAAATGAAGTTGAATACTTAGAAGAAAATACAATCAAACAAGGATTAGACCTCAAAGGAGGTATATATATTGTATTAGAAGTTGATTTACCCCAACTGATCAATAATCTTGCATCTAACAAAGATAAAAAATTTGAAATTTTTCTGGATGATTTAAGCAATCAATATTCAAATAATACTGGTGATTTCTTCACTTTATTTGAAAAAAATGCTATTGATAAAGATTTAAAATTGCCTCGATATTTTATCAACTATGGAAAAACAAAAGATCAAATTACTGAGCAATTAAAATTAGAAGCTGATGATGCAATCAATAGAATTATTGAGATTATTCAAAATCGCGTAGATCAATTTGGAGTATCTGAACCAACTATTCAGAAACAAGGAAGTGATAGAGTAATTGTTGAATTAGCTGGAATTCAAGATTCAGAACGTGCACGAAGCTTGTTGCAGAGTACAGCATTATTAGAATTGATGATTGTAAAAAATGTAGAGAGCACAAATACAATTATCAGACAAATAGATAACCTTGCAAACGCATCTAACAGCATTGAAGATAAGAAAACAGATGTTGAAAATCTATTTAGCACTGATGAGGGCGCAAATGATCTACAATTTTCTTCACTGCTAATTGGTGTAGGAAATGATATTGGTATAGAAAAAAATAACTTAGATAAGTTAAATGCTATTTTAGAACAAGAAAGTATAAAACAACTACTTGACGCAACTAATGGTCAGTTTTTATTGAGCAATTCTGCTAAAACCTTTATTAATGATTTTGGTGATGAAGAAGAAATATATATTGTATATCATTTAAATAAAAATGCTGAATTAACAGGTGGTGTTATTGAAAATGCTCAAGTAAGAATCGCACAATCAGGAGTGACAGCTGGACAACCTATTGTACAAATGGAAATGAGTAGCGCTGGATCAAGAGAATGGGCAAGAATTACAGGAGCAAATATTCAAAAAAGAATTGCTATTGTATTAGATAAAAAAGTACATATGGCTCCTGTCATTAATAGTCAAATATTTGGTGGAGCAACTGTTATTGAAGGATTGGACTCTGTGAATGAAGCTGAGGATATTGCTATAGTTTTAAGAGCTGGAGCACTTCCGGTCCCTGTGACCATAGTTGAAGAAAGAACTGTTGGAGCATCTTTAGGCGCAGATTCAGTAAACCAAGGTACATATTCTATGATTATTGGATTATTGTTAGTGATATTGTTTATTGTTCTCTACTACCGTATGTCAGGCTTTATTGCAAGTTTCTCAGTTATATGGACCTTGATATTACTTCTAGGTGTTCTTGCTCTTCTTCAAGCAACATTAACTTTACCAGGAATTGCTGGATTAATTTTAACCGTTGGTATGTCTGTAGATGCAAATGTTATTATTTTTGAAAGAATCAAAGAAGAATTGAGAAAAGGTAAAGCAATTAGATCTGCAATTGATGCGGGATATCAAAGAGCTATCACCACTATCGTAGATGCTAACTTAACTACAGGTATTGCAGCAGCAGTATTGTATCAATATGGAAGCGGTCCTATTAAAGGATTTGCAACAGTGCTATTCTGGGGTATTATTGTAAGTATGTTTACCGCAATTATTGTAACAAGATTCGTATTTGACTTTATTACATCAAGAAGAAACATAGAAAAATTGAGTATTTAGCATGGATTTTTTAAGTAATACAAAAATTAATTTTATGGCTTTGAAAAAAGCTGGCTTTACACTTTCCAGTGCATTAGCTATCGGATCAATTCTAATGCTCATGCTTGGCATTAACTTAGGAATTGATTTTAAAGGTGGAACTATGGTTGGCTTAAGTTTCTCTGAAGATGTCACAATTCAAGAAGTGAGATCATCTCTTGAAAATATCACTATTGATGGCAATGAATTTGATTTAAGTGGTGAAGAAGTAAAATATTTTGGTAGCAATAGCGATGTAATGATAAAAATCAAATCATTTGAGAATGAACCAAAGAACTTTGGCCAAGGAGTAATAAATAATATTTATGAAATAATGAAAAATAAAGCACCAGAAGATAAAAACGAATTTGTTTTATCTCTTGGCACAGTCAGTCCTAAAGTTGGTACTGAATTAAGTGGTAAAGCTCTGTGGTCAATTGTCTCTGCTCTTGTTCTTATTTTATTTTATATATCAATTCGTTTTGAATTCAGATTTGCAATTGGAGCTATCCTTGCTCTTGTTCATGATATTCTCATTACGCTAGGTATTTTTTCACTTACAGGTTATGAGATAACATTAAGTACTATTGCAGCATTTTTAACAATTGTTGGTTACTCACTAAATGATACAATTGTTATACTTGATAGAATTAGAGAAAATATGAAGTCTTCAGGCACAGTAATGTTTGAAAACACAATTAATAAGAGCATTAATCAATCTCTTGGAAGAACTCTTATCACTTCTCTGACAACTCTACTTGTAATTATTGTCCTGTTGATTTATGGTGGTGAAATTATTAGACCTTTTGCATTTACAATGATGGTTGGTGTAATTATTGGGACATATTCAAGTATATATATTGCTAGCGGGTTTCTTGCATCTATATACAAATCATCTAATTAATGAACAAAAAGATATTATTCCCTTTCATAGCACTATGTTTAATATGGGGATCCACATGGTATTTCATTAAAATTTCTTTAGATGCTGGAATGCCTCCATTGTATGGAGTAGGAATACGTTTCTTATTTTCATCAGTCTTCTTTTTTATTATTCTCTTTTTAAGAAAAGAATCTATTCCTACCAATAGAGATGCAATTAAAGTTTATACTTCTTTTGCTCTATTAAATTTTTGTTTTTCATATGGAATTACTTATTGGGCTACGCAATATGTTTATTCAAGTATATCTGCTATTCTTTGGGGTTTATTCCCTGCTGCAACAAGCTTGTTTGCACACTTTATGATTCCCAATGATCCAAATGAACGATTAAATCGAAATAAATTGTTAGCATTGGGTATAGGATTTGTTGGTCTCACTGTTGTTTCATTGGGAGATTCAAATATTGCTAATGTTGAATCATCAAAATCGTCTATTGCTATTTTAGCACTGATATTTGCTATTATCATTGCTGCATATCCAAGTGTTTTATATAAAAAACACAATGAAAAAGTTAATCATTATCAAATGAATGCCGTGTGTCAGTTAATTACAGGTATAGTGATGCTATCTATATCTTCTTTTGTAGAAAATCCGCAACAAATAGTATGGACAACTGAGCTAATTAACGCAACATTATACCTAATCATTATGGGAGGAGTAGTGTCTTGGGGGATATATTTTTGGCTATATCAACACTTGACTGTAACCCAAGTGACCTATGTTGCTATATTTCCACCAATTGTAGCAATTATTACTGGGTGGATCTTTCTCAATGAAGCATTAACAGTAAAAGAAATAATAGGGACAATCCTTATTCTAAGTGGTTCAGTCCTTATATATAAGAAGTAATACATTATAATTTTTATTAAATTATTACACAATGATGGAAACAATTAAAAAATCATTTTTTGCAGGTGTTATCGTAATAATACCAATTGGATTAACTGTATATGTTTTAAGAGCAGTATTTGATATGTCTTTGGCAGTGGGAGGTAAAATAGCAGAACCATTAAAGAAAATTGTTGATGATGCTTTCCCAGGCTTTGATCTGTTAGCATCAATCAGTGGATTATTACTTGTTCTTTTCACACTCATTATTATTGGATTTTTGGCAAGAAATGTAGCAGGAAGGCGTGTCGTCAAATGGATTGATAATCTATTTAAAAAAATCCCATTAATAAGTATGGTTTATACAACGACAAAACAAATTATAGAATCATTTTCAGGTGGAAGAGAAAATTCATTTTCAAAAGTAGTATTTGTTGAATATCCAAGAAAAGGTGTATGGACATTGGGATTTGTTACAAAAGAAACCAAAAATGATCATAATCAAAGATTTTATAATCTCTTTGTTCCTACCACTCCTAATCCAACATCAGGGTTTTTCTTGATTATACCTATTGATGATGTTAAAGAGACTGATATTAACGTTGAAGAAGGTTTTCAGATGATTGTTTCTAGTGGAATGGTATCTGGAGATAAAACACCTTTTTAATAAAAAAATAATTCTATAAAAAAAAGGGGCAATTCGATTGCCCCTTTTTATTTATTGTGATCAAAGTAGAAAAGTTATGATTATTTTCTACCTCTAGCCATAGGCGCACGAGAGACGTCACCGTCTTTATCAATAAAGTATAAATAGCCACTTTCACGTGTTACACCTGCGTCAGCAACTTTTTCAGCGTTTCCGCCGCCTTTACCGCCTCTTGACATACCTGAACGCCATACGTTACCATCTTTACCAAGGTAATATAGGTGTCCGCTTTCTTTTTTAACGCCAGTTGTCTTTACTTTTTCAGCCATGTTTTTTTCTCCTTAATATTCAATTAAAAACGCAATTTTTGACTGCATCAAACAAGTCTACAGCTAAACTTGAACTATAGCAAGAATTTTCTCGTCGGAGGCTCGTCGCTAAATAATACAAAAATTCTCCAAACAATATCATTATTTGATTAAATTCGTTGCTATTATGCCCCGGTAGCTCAGCTGGATAGAGCAACGGATTTCTAATCCG
>CETS01051241.1_pt1 | contig 29018 bp, 39 predicted proteins | sample 356391 | NCBI WGS metagenome assembly CETS01 (sample SAMEA2622673, study PRJEB7988) | marine metagenome | isolation source: saline water (ENVO:00002010), including
GAGGGCTAAGCAATGGCTGCCAAAGACGCTCAACCCGTACACTACGACACAATCGTCGCTCCGGTGATCACCGAGAAGTCGACTTTCCTCTCTGAGGAAAACAAGGTTGTGTTTCGCGTGGCGATCAATGCAACAAAGCCTCAGATCAAAGAGGCTGTTGAGAAGCTGTTCGACGTGAAGGTCACAGCCGTGAACACTTCGGTGGTCAAAGGCAAAACCAAGCGTTTCCGCGGCATTAAAGGTCGTCGTAACGACATCAAGAAAGCCGTTGTCACTCTGGCCGATGGTCAGTCCATCGACGTGGCAACCGGACTTTAAGGAGACCTGATATGGCTTTGAAGACATTCAATCCGACGTCACCAGGTCGCCGCCAGCTCGTTCTGGTTGACCGTTCTGGTCTGCACAAAGGTCGCCCTGTAAAGGCGCTGACTGAAGGCCTGACCAAGAATGGTGGTCGCAACAACACCGGTCGTATCACAGCTCGCCGTATCGGCGGTGGTGCGAAGAAGCTCTACCGTAAGGTCGACTTCAAGCGGAACAAGTTTGATGTGCCGGCGACTGTTGAGCGTATCGAGTATGACCCGAACCGTACGGCGTTCATCGCTCTCATCAAGTATGAGGACGGCGAGCAGGCTTACATCATCGCGCCACAACGTCTCGGCGTTGGCGATACGGTCATTTCCAGCGCAACGGCTGATATCAAGCCGGGCAACACGCTGCCGCTGAAAAACATCCCTGTGGGTACAATCATCCACAACATCGAGATGAAGCCTGAGAAGGGCGCGCAGATGATCCGTTCAGCCGGGTCTTATGCCCAGCTGGTCGGTCGTGCTGACGGCTATGCTCAGATCAAGCTGTCTTCTGGTGAGCTCCGCATGGTTCTTGATCGCTGCCTGGCAACTGTTGGCGCGGTCTCTAACCCGGACAATATGAACCAGAACCTCGGTAAGGCTGGCCGCAAGCGTCATATGGGCAAGCGTCCGTCTGTTCGCGGTGTTGTCATGAACCCGTTCGACCACCCACACGGTGGTGGTGAAGGTAAGTCCTCTGGTGGCCGTCACCCGGTTACGCCATGGGGTAAGAAAACCCGCGGTCCAAAAACCCGCAAGAACAAGGCAACGGATCGTCTCATCATCCGTAGCCGTCACAAGAAGTAGGACGCTTAGACATGTCTCGTTCTGTCTGGAAAGGCCCATTCGTCGACGGCTATCTGCTGAAAAAAGCAGAGGCGGCTGGCGAGTCGAAAAAGCGCGAAGTGATCAAGACCTGGTCGCGTCGCTCTACCATTCTGCCAAACTTTGTTGGCCTGACATTTCAGGTCCACAACGGCAACAAATTCGTCCCGGTCTCTGTTTCTGAGGAAATGGTTGGCCATAAATTCGGTGAATTCGCTCCAACCCGGACCTATTACGGTCATGGCGCGGACAAAAAAGCGAAGCGGAGATAGTCATGGGTAAGCCTAAGGCACCACCGCGTCAGGCTGAGAACGAAGCGCGCTGCGTTCTGCGCATGCTCCGCATCAGCCCGCAAAAGCTGAACCTGATTGCTCAGTCCATTCGTGGTCTGACTGTCGAGAAGGCTCTGGCTGAACTCGAATTTTCGCAGAAGCGTCATTCTGAAGACGTTCGCAAGGCTCTGAAAAGCGCTATCGCGAATGCTGAGAACAACCACAATCTCGACATCGACTCGCTGATCGTGGCTGAAGCTTATGTCGGCAAAAACCTGGTGATGAAGCGTCTCCGTGCCCGTGCACGTGGTCGTGCGGCTCGTATTCTCAAGCCGTTCTCGCAACTGACCATCGTTGTCCGCGACACCAGCATGGCAGTTGAGGAGGCCGCATAATGGGTCAGAAGGTTAATCCGATCGGTCTTCGTCTGGGCATCAACCGGACATGGGACTCTCGTTGGTATGCAGACAGCGCCGATTATGGTCGCCTGCTCCACGAAGACCTGAAGATCCGTGAGTTCATCAAGACCAAGCTGAAGCAAGCTGGTATCTCGAAGATCATCATCGAGCGTCCGCACAAGAAGTGCCGCATCACCATCCACACGGCTCGTCCGGGTATGGTTATCGGTAAGAAAGGTGCTGACATCGAGACACTGCGTAAGCAGCTGTCGAAAATCGTCACAGACGAAGTCTTTGTGAACCTGGTTGAGATCCGCAAGCCGGAAATCGACGCGGCTCTGATCGCTGACGACATTGCGCGTCAACTTGAGCGTCGTGCGTCTTTCCGTCGTGCGATGAAGCGGTCGATCCAGTCTGCCATGCGTCTCGGCGCACTTGGTGTGCGTGTGATGGTTTCTGGTCGTCTCGGCGGCGCAGAGATCGCGCGGACCGAGCAGTATGCTGAAGGTTCTGTTCCGCTGCACACTCTGCGTGCGGACATTGACTACGGCACAGCTGAAGCCGAAACCACATACGGTATCATCGGCATCAAGGTCTGGGTCTATAAAGGCGAGATCATGGAGCATGACCCCATGGCTCAGGACAAGAAACAGGAAGCTTCTGGTGAAGCACGCGCACGCTCTACGAGCCCGCGCGGCGACCGTCAGGGCAACCGCGAAGGTGCAGGAGCTTAACCGATGCTGCAGCCAAAGCGCACAAAATTCCGGAAGGCTTTCAAAGGCCGGATTCATGGAAACGCCAAAGGTGGTTTTGCCTTGAACTTCGGGTCCTTTGGTCTGAAGGCTCTTGAGCCGGAACGTATTACCTCGCGTCAGATCGAGGCAACACGCCGCGCCATCACTCGCCAGATGAAACGTCAGGGCAAAGTGTGGATCCGCGTGTTCCCAGATCTCCCGGTTTCTGCGAAGCCGATCGAGGTTCGTATGGGTAAGGGTAAAGGCTCGATTGACCGTTGGGTTGCCAAGGTCAAGCCAGGCCGGATCCTGTTTGAGATTGACGGTGTGAACGAAGAAACAGCGCGTGAAGCGCTTCGTCTTGGCGCAGCTAAGCTGCCGATCAAGACGAAAGTCGTCACCCGTGTTGGCGAATAAGCGCGAGAGGAGATCGTTATGAAAGCGGAAGACGTTCGCGCAAAAACAGAAGACCAGCTGAAAGAACAGCTCGTCTCTCTGAAAAAAGAGCAATTTAATCTTCGATTCCAGCAGGCCACTGGTCAGCTGGAGAACACCGCCCGCGTGCGCCAGGTGCGTCGTGACATCGCCAGGATCAACACGATCCTGCGTGAAAAGACGCAAACCAGCGCTGCGTGAACCTGAGGGAGCAAAAGCAATATGCCTAGGCGGATTATGGAAGGCGTGGTGGTCTCCACCAAGCAGGACAAAACAGCGATCGTACGCGTTGAGCGTACCTTCCTGCACCCTCTGCTGAACAAGACCGTGCGTAAGTCAAAGCGCTATCACGCCCATGACGAAAACAACCAGGCTCAAGAGGGCCAGAAGGTTTCGATCATCGAATGTGCACCGAAGTCCAAGCTGAAACGCTGGGAACTGGTCACTGATCAAGCTGGTGGAGACGCCGCATGATCCAGATGCAGACAAACCTGTCAGTCGCTGACAACTCCGGCGCGCGTCGTGTCCAGTGCATCAAAGTACTGGGTGGCGCAAAGCGTCGTTATGCCAGCGTCGGTGACATCATCGTTGTGTCGGTGAAAGAGGCGATTCCAAAGGGTCGCGTGAAAAAAGGTGACGTGCGTAAAGCCGTTGTCGTTCGCGTCTCTAAGGATATCAAGCGCGCGGACGGCTCCGCCATTCGTTTCGACACAAACGCTGCGGTTCTCATCAACAATAATGGTGAGCCAATCGGTACGCGTATCTTCGGACCGGTTCCGCGCGAACTTCGCGCCAAGAACCACATGAAGGTCATCTCGCTCGCTCCGGAGGTCTTGTAATGGCTGCCAAAGTGAAAAAAGGCGATCGCGTGATTGTTCTTGCCGGCCGCGACAAGGGCAAAAAGGGTGAAGTTACGAAAGTGATGCCAAGTGAAGGTCGTGTGATCGTTTCTGGCGTGAATATCGTCACCCGTCACCAGAAGCCGGGTCAGATGGACCCAGGTGGAATTAAACGCTTTGAAGCGCCGATCGACGTGTCCAACGTCTCGCACGTGGATCCGAAAGACGGAAAGCCAACACGTATCGGTTTCCGCTTTGACGACCATGGTCGCAAGATCCGCTTCGCCAAACGTTCAGGGGAGGCCATCGATGTCTGATGCCACCACATACGAACCACGTTTCAAGACGCTGTATCGCGAGAAGATCGTTCCCGCGCTTCAGGAGAAGTTCAACTATTCGAACCCAATGCAGATGCCTAAGCTCGACAAGGTCGTGCTGAACATGGGTGTTGGTGAAGCAGTTGCTGACTCCAAGAAGATTCAGACAGCGCTTCGGGACATGGAAGCAATCGCCGGCCAAAAGCCGGTCGCAACCAAGGCACGTAAATCGATCGCCGGGTTCAAGCTTCGCGAAGGCATGGCAATCGGCTGTAAGGTTACTCTTCGCCGTGAGCGCATGTACGAGTTTCTTGACCGGTTCGTCACGATCGCACTTCCGCGTGTGAAGGACTTCCGCGGTCTCAACGGAAAAAGCTTTGACGGCAATGGCAACTATGCCTGCGGTGTCAAAGAGCACATTGTTTTCCCTGAGATCAATTACGACCAGGTCGACTCGATCTGGGGTATGGACATCATTGTTTGCACGACGGCGCAAACGAACGAAGAAGCGAAAGAGCTGCTGAAGCTCTTTAACTTCCCGTTCCGTAACTAGGCGCTCGGAGGACGTAATGGCTAAGAAAAGTGCAATCGAACGTAACAACAAGCGCAAGGCGCTCGTTAAAAAGTATGCCGGTCGCCGTGAGCGCCTGAAAGCTATGGCCCTCAACGAGGACCTGCCGCTGGAAGAGCGTTTCGAAGCTCGGCTTAAACTTGCGGCTCTGCCGCGCAACTCGGCTGAAAACCGCATTCGCAACCGTTGCGAAGTGACAGGCCGCCCGCGCGCTTATTATCGCAAGCTGAAAATGTCGCGTATAGCTCTTCGTGAGCTGGGGAACCTTGGTAAGGTTCCTGGTCTGGTCAAATCGAGCTGGTAGGAGGGTATTAAATGAATATTTCAGATCCTCTCGGCGATATGCTGACCCGTATCCGCAACGCCCAGCTTCGCGGTAAAACGGCTGTAATCACTCCAGCGTCCACACTTCGTGTGCGCGTGCTGGAAGTCCTTCAGTCTGAAGGTTTCATCCGCGGTTACACCGAGGTCGAAAAAGATGGTAAAAAGAACATCGAAATCGAACTCAAATACTATGACGGCGCACCCGTGATCTCGGAAATTCGTCGCGTGTCCAAACCGGGCCGCCGCGTTTATTCTTCGGTCAAGGATCTCCCGCTGGTCCAGAATGGTCTGGGCATTTCAATTCTCTCCACGCCAAAGGGTGTCATGTCTGACAACACGGCGCGTACAGAGAATGTCGGCGGCGAAATTCTGTGTCGGGTCGTATAAGGACAGGGTGAAGTTATGTCTCGTATCGGAAAACTACCGGTAGAAGGCGGCAAAGCGACACTGTCTCTCAACGACCGTGTGCTGACCGCTAAAGGGCCGAAAGGTGAACTGACGCTCGAGATTGTTGACGATGTAAATGTCGACTTCTCTGACAACGCAGTCACCTTCACGCCGAAAGATGAATCAAAACGTGCTCGCGCAATGTGGGGCACAATGCGTGCCCGTGCGCAGAACATGGTTCATGGCGTGACTGAGGGCTTTGAAAAAGAGCTCGAACTGATCGGCGTTGGTTATCGTGCGCAAATGCAGGGTTCGGCAGTTAAACTGTCACTCGGCTTCAGCCACGACGTGATCTATCAGGCGCCTGACGGCATCACGCTCGCCAGCTCTAAACCGACTGAAGTCAAAATCAGCGGTGCTGACAAGCAAGCGGTTGGACAGGTTGCTGCCGAGATCCGCAAGTATCGTCCACCTGAGCCTTATAAAGGCAAGGGTATTCGTTATGCCGGCGAGCAGGTTCGTCGCAAGGAAGGTAAGAAGAAGTAGCCATGAAGACGCCACGCGAAAAAATGATGCGTCGCGCTCAGCGGGTCCGGACCAAACTGCGCAAGCAGGCCAATGGTCGTCCTCGTCTGTCCGTGGTGCGCTCCTCAAAAAATATCGCCGTTCAGGTGATCGACGACGAACGTGGTATCACGCTCGCAGCTGCCTCCACCCAGGAGAAAGATTTCCGTTCGAAGTCTTCCGGTGGTACGACGGAGGCTGCAGCCGAGGTCGGCAAACTGATCGCAGAACGTGCTTCCAAGGCGGGTGTCGAGGAAGTCGTGTTTGATCGCGGCGGTTACATGTTCCATGGACGCGTGAAGGCGCTTGCTGATGCAGCGCGTGAAGGCGGACTGAAATTCTAGGAGACGGTTATGGCAGATCAAAAACAAGGCGGCGGTGAGCGTCGCGGTCGTGGCCGCAACCGGGACCGCGATAACAGACAGGAAGAGCAAAGCGAATTCGTTGATCGCCTCGTAGGCATCAACCGCGTTGCCAAGGTTGTTAAAGGCGGTAAGAACTTCGGTTTTGCTGCACTCGTGGTTGTCGGTGACCAGAAAGGCCGTGTCGGCTTTGGTCATGGTAAAGCCCGCGAAGTGCCGGAAGCGATCCGCAAGGCGACTGACGAAGCGAAGAAGAAAATGATCCGCGTGCCGCTGCGCGAGGGTCGTACACTTCACCATGACGGCCGCGGTCGTTGGGGCGCTGGTAAAGTTGTTCTGCGTGCAGCACCTCCAGGTACTGGCGTTATCGCAGGTGGTCCGATGCGTGCGGTTCTCGATGTTCTGGGTGTCCAGGACGTTGTTGCCAAGTCGCTTGGATCGTCCAACCCATACAATATGGTTCGCGCAACTTTTGATGCGCTCAAAAATCAGAGCAGCCCACGGTCTGTCGCTTCCAAGCGCGGTCTGAAGGTTCAGGACATTGTCGGTCGTCGTACCGATGGTGCGTCTGAAGCGGGCATGGCTGACGCGACGAACTAGGAGTTCAATCAATGGCGAAGAAAACATTGACTGTTCGTCAAACCGGTAGCCCGATCCGACGCAAGCCGGATCAGCGCGCTACGCTGGTTGGCCTGGGCCTGAACAAGGTTGGTCGTGAGCGCGAACTTGAAGATACACCAGCTGTCCGTGGCATGATCGCCAAGGTTCAGCACATGGTGGAAATCGTAGACGAGAAGGCCTAACGGCCCGATTTACGGGACCGTACTGGCGAGGTTATCGACATGAAACTGAATGAACTTTCTGACAATTCGGGCGCTACGCACGCTCGCAAACGTGTCGGTCGCGGTGTCGGTTCTGGCACGGGTAAGACCGGTGGACGTGGTGTCAAAGGCCAAAAGGCCCGCTCAGGCGTTGCTCTGAACGGCTTCGAGGGCGGACAGATGCCTATTTATATGCGTCTGCCAAAGCGTGGCTTCAAAGCACCGAACACGAAGAAATACACCTGGGTGAACCTTGGTCGTATCGCGAAAGCGATCGAAAGCGGTCAGATTGACGGCAAAGCCGAGATCACTGAAGAGGTTCTGGTTACGTCTGGCGTTCTGCGCCGCTCGCGTGACGGTGTGCGTCTTCTTGCGAAGGGTGACGCGCCGAAGGGTGTTAAAATTACTGTGACGGGAGCTTCCAAAGCTGCCATCGAAGCTGTGAAAGCAGCTGGCGGAAATGTCACAGTTACAGCCCCTGCATCAGAAGAATCCGAGTAAAGCTCAATTTCGGGCTTCACAAAGTTTATCGGGATGCCGATTTAGAGGCCTGTTGCTGTTTCGGCGACAGGCCTTTTATGTGATTGCGGCAAGGTAGTAAGGAGGCGCGTGTGGCGTCAGCGTCAGATCAGCTCGCGAAGAACATCAACTTCGGAGCTTTCGGAAAAGCCAAAGAACTCCAGCAGCGTATTCTTTTTACGCTCGGTATCCTCATCTGCTACCGACTTGGCACGTATCTCCCGATCCCGGGACTGGATCCAGCGGCATTCGCTCAGCTGTTCCAGCGCCAGGAAGGCGGGATTCTTCAGAACCTCAACCTGTTCGCAGGGGGCGCCATTGAGCGCATGGGGATCTTTGCTCTTAACGTGATGCCGTACATCTCCGCATCGATCATCATGCAGCTCATGACGGCAGCATCGCCGACGCTTGAGCGCCTGAAGAAAGAGGGTGAGACCGGCCGCCAGCAGATCAACCAATATACGCGCTATCTGACCGTCCTGTTCGCACTGGTTCAGTCTTTCGGTATTGCTCAGGGCTTGCCATCTGAGGATCATATTCCAGGCTGGTATTTCACGCTTTCAACGGTCGTGACCATGACAGGCGGTACGCTTCTCCTGATGTGGATGGGTGAGCAGATTACCGCTCGCGGCGTCGGCAACGGTATTTCGCTAATCATTTTTGCGGGCATCGTCGCTGAGCTTCCAAAGGCCGTTGTGAACCTGATTTCGAATGAAGGGTATTCAGAAGGCCAGGTCGCATTTGTTGCCGGCATTCTGCTGATGGCAATCGCAATCATTGTTTTCATCGTCTTCATGGAACGCTCGCAGCGCCGGATTCTGATCCAGTATCCGAAGCGACAGCAGGGCAATAAGATGACCCAGGGGCAGACAAGCTTCCTGCCTCTGAAACTGAATACGTCTGGCGTGATCCCGCCAATCTTCGCGTCTTCACTCCTGCTGCTGCCGGCAACGGTTGCGAACTTTGCGGCAAACTCAGAAGAGGGCGCCACAGGCATGCTGGGTACGGTTGCGGCTATTCTCGGCCCTGGCCAGCCGGGCTTTATCATTCTGTACGCTGTGCTGATTATTTTCTTCTGCTTCTTTTACACGTCCATCGTGTTCAATCCGGAAGAAACAGCCGACAATCTTCGCAAGTATGGCGGTTTCGTACCGGGCATTCGTCCAGGCAAGCGGACGGCAGAATATCTGGACTATGTCCTCTCTCGTCTGACCGTTATTGGTGCGGCTTACCTGACCTTTGTCTGTCTCCTGCCAGAGATTCTGCGCGCCCAGGTTCCGTCCATCCCATTTTATCTCGGCGGTACTTCGCTTCTGATTGTTGTTTCCGTCACAATGGATACAGTAACCCAGATTCAGTCTCACCTGGTGGCGCACCAGTATGAGGGCATGATCAAGAAGTCTCGCTTGGGGGGAAGAAAATCATGAACATCATCCTGTTCGGGCCACCGGCCGCGGGGAAGGGCACGCAGGCCAAGCGCCTGGTGGATGAACACGGCTTCATCCAGCTCTCAACAGGCGACATGCTTCGTGCAGCGCGCAGCGCTGGCACAGAGCTCGGGGAACGCGTCGCAGCGATCATGGATTCGGGCCAGCTGGTCTCTGATGCCATCGTTATCGAGCTCATTGAGGAGCAGCTTGACACACATAAAGATGCTGCTGGCTTCATCTTTGACGGATTTCCCAGAACCGTGCCGCAGGCAAAAGCGCTCGACGAGACGCTCGAAAAGCGTGGCATGGAAGTGGACTGTGTGATTCGGCTGCGTGTCGATGAAGCCGCGCTCCTTGATCGAGTGACCAAGCGCTATGAAGAGCAGGGGCGTGACGACGACAATCCTGAAACCTTCAAGAAGCGGATTGAAGCCTACAATGCGCAGACAGCTCCGCTGCTGCCGATCTATGCCGAACGCAAGAAGCTTGTCGAAGTGGACGGTATGGGCAGCATTGATGCTGTCGCGGCCGAGATCGATGAAGCGCTTGAGCGCAAGGGCGGCGCTGAGAAGCCCGGATTTTTCGCGCGTCTTTTCGGAAAGAAATAGACCGGCCTGAAAGGGCGGCTCGCACGTGGGCGGGCTTTCAGTCGAAATCACTAGACAGAAGCGCCGGAGACGGCGCTTTTTTGATTCTGCGCTGCCATGTCTGTGGTGCGGGTAGGGGACAGAATTAGGCAGACCAAATCGTCTCTCTGGGACTCAGCCGCGGAGCCAGGCTTACCTGTTGAGTTTGCCGATATCCTCGCGAAAAGCCCCATACTTGCTAAGCCTGAGACAGAGTTCTATCCTGTGTGAGAACTTTAGGGCTTCAGAGTCCCGAAAGAAGTTCGAATTTGAGCGACTTCTGTCAGACTCAGGTCTTGACCTGCTGGTTGTGCGCGATATAAGTCGCGGCTTCTGCGAGTCATGGAAGGTCTTTTCCGGCGGTTTTCGTCGCCCGGATGGGGCCCTTTGTCTCGTATCAATGGATTAACGGAGAATTAGCTTGGCCCGTATTGCTGGCGTCAACATCCCGACCAATAAGCGCGTTGAAATCGCGCTCCGTTACATTCACGGAATTGGTCCGGCTATGGCTAAAGAGATTTGTGAGAAGGTCGGTATTACGCCGGACCGCCGAGTGGCGGATCTGACGGATGCCGAAGTGATCCAAGTGCGTGAAACGATTGACGCCGATTATCTCGTGGAAGGCGACCTTCGTCGCGAAACTGCTATGAACATCAAGCGTCTTATGGACCTTGGTTGCTATCGCGGTCTTCGCCATCGTCGTGGTCTTCCCGTGCGTGGTCAGCGTACACACACGAACGCCCGTACCCGCAAAGGTCCGGCCAAGCCGATCGCCGGCAAGAAGAAATAAGGCTGGGGACCTAACGATATGGCTAAAGATACCACTCGTGTTCGCCGCCGCGAACGTAAGAATATCACCTCTGGCGTCTGCTATGTGAACTCAAGCTTCAACAACACCATGGTGACCATCACCGACTCCCAAGGCAATGCAATTTCCTGGTCGTCTTCAGGTCACATGGGCTTCAAGGGCTCACGCAAGTCTACGCCTTACGCTGCACAGATGGCAGCTGAAGACGCAGGCCGCAAAGCTCAGGAGCACGGCATGCGTACACTGGAAGTGAACGTTCGCGGTCCTGGTTCAGGTCGCGAATCTGCTCTGCGTGCGCTTCAGGCTGTTGGTTTCACCATTACCTCGATCCGCGATACAACGCCGATCCCGCACAATGGTTGCCGTCCGCCGAAGCGTCGCCGCGTTTAATCTGTTCACCTCCCAGATCACAAGGATTTCGCGATGTCAGGCCAGATTGCCGTCGTAAACGACAAAAACTGGAAAGAACTCATCCGCCCGGCTCGCCCCGTGGTGGAGCATGGCTTTGACGCCATCCGCAAAGCGACCCTGGTCGTTGAGCCGCTCGAGCGTGGTTTCGGCACGACGCTGGGCAACGCCCTGCGCCGCGTGCTTCTTTCGTCCCTTCAGGGGGCAGCCATCACTGGCATGCAGATTGATGGCGTGGTCCACGAGTTCTCTTCGATCTCTGGCGTCCGTGAAGACGTTACGACGATCGTCCTGAACCTCAAGCAGGTCGCGATCCGCATGATTTCCGATACGCAGAAGCGCATGACGCTTCGTGCAAGCGGTGCGGGCCCTGTGACTGCAGGCCAGATCGAAGTCCCGGGCGATACTGAGATCCTCAATCCGGATCTCGTAATCTGCACGCTGGACGAAGGCGCTGAACTTCGCATGGAATTCACGGTTGAGACTGGCAAGGGCTATGTTCCTGCTGACCGCAACCGTGCTGAAGATTCGCCAATCGGTTACATTCCGATCGACGCAATCTTCTCTCCGGTTCGCCGCGTCGGTTACCGCGTGGAAGACACACGTGAAGGCCAGGTTCTCGACTATGACAAGCTGATGCTTGACGTTGAGACGGACGGTTCGATCTCTCCGGAAGATTCCGTGGCTTATGCTGCGCGTATTCTTCAGGACCAGCTGCGTCTCTTCATCAACTTCGAAGAGCCAGACGACAAATCAGACCAGGATGATGAGCCAGATCTCGGCTTCAACCCTGTCCTGCTCAAGAAAGTCGATGAGCTTGAACTTTCAGTCCGTTCTGCGAATTGCCTGAAAAATGATAACATCGTCTATATTGGCGACCTGATCCAGAAGTCTGAAGCAGAAATGCTGCGGACACCGAACTTTGGTCGTAAGTCGCTCAATGAAATCAAGGAAGTACTGGCCGGAATGGGTCTGCACCTTGGCATGGACGTACCAAGCTGGCCGCCAGAAGACATTGAAGGTCTGGCCAAAAAATACGAAGATCAGATCTAACGGCGAAAGGCCGATAAGGAAGTTTAGTCATGCGTCATGGACTCGCACATCGTAAACTCAACCGGACGTCCGAGCACCGCAAAGCGATGTTCGCCAACATGGCTTCGTCTCTGATTGAGCACGAGCAGATTGTGACGACCCTTCCAAAAGCGAAGGAACTGCGTCCAATCGCTGAGAAGCTGGTTACGCTCGCGAAGAAAGGCGATCTTGCCTCTCGTCGTCGCGCGATTTCCAAACTTCGCAACCCGGATATGGCGAAGAAACTCTTCGACGTTCTCGGCCCACGCTATGAAGAGCGTAACGGCGGATACATCCGCATCATGAAAGCTGGTTTCCGCCACGGTGACAACGCACCTATGGCTGTCATCGAGTTCGTGGATCGCGACGAAGAAGCCCGCGGCAAAGCTGACCGTGAGCGCGTGGAAGCTGAGCTCGAGCTTGCTGAAGATTGATCAGACCGGTCCCAGGACCAACTGAACTGAATTGAAAAACCGGGCCCGTCGTGCCCGGTTTTTTTGTACGCTGCCCAACGGAAGACCAAATGACGTTCGCCTGAGCCGTCGTGAAATTCTAAAAAGAGATTCATGAACGTGTCTTGCCCATTGAGCATGGAGTATACGCCGCATATGTGATTGCTCTCGTGCTGACATGCCAGCGTGGAGAAGTATGCAGTGCAAATTGCAGTTCGTCGTAAATCTGCCCCACTCGGGCCATGGTCGGAGACATACTCATGGTCATGACAAGACATATAAATAAAATCCTCTTTCTGGTTAGCGCAGCGCTAGCAGCACTTTTGTCGTTGGTGCTGGTTTCGCTGGTCGCCCCACCGGCAATGGCGCAGCTCTTGCCCAACTCCCGCGAGGAGATTCAGCTGTCTTTTGCGCCGCTGGTGAAGCGCGCATCTCCGGCTGTTGTGAACGTTTATTCTGAGCGTCTGGTGCGCCAGTCGGGGTCACCTTTTGCTGGCGATCCCTTCTTTAATCGATTTTTCGGCCCCAACGCCTTTGGCGCGCCGCGAGAGCGGGTGCAGTCATCTCTGGGCTCTGGCGTCATTGTTGGCGCAGAAGGCATTATCGTCACCAATAATCACGTTGTTGAAGAGGCAACAGCGCTGAAAGTGGTTCTGTCAGATCGCCGTGAGTATGAAGCTGAACTCGTATTGGCTGATGAGCGGACAGATCTTGCGGTTCTGAGAATTGACCCGGAAGGTGAGGCGCTTCCTTTTCTCGAATTTGCCGATACCCGGCTTACAGAAGTTGGTGATCTCGTCCTGGCGATCGGCAATCCGTTTGGTGTCGGTCAAACGGTGACCTCGGGAATCATCTCGGCAACGGCACGCACGGATGTCGGTATTTCAGACTATGCCTTCTTCATTCAGACGGATGCTGCTGTGAACCCAGGCAATTCTGGTGGTGCCCTGATCGACAATGCCGGTAAGCTCGTTGGCGTGAATACTGCGATCTTCTCCCGTTCTGGCGGCTCAAACGGTATTGGGTTTGCCATTCCCGCCGAGATGGTGAAGCGCGTTGTCGACTCCGCGATCAATGAAGGCCGTATTGTTCGCCCATGGCTGGGTCTCAAAGGTCAGCCGGTGACGAACGACATTGCGAAATCTCTGGAAGTTGAGCGTCCAGGCGGTGTTTTGGTGACAGAGATCTATCCTGATAGTCCTGCCGACAAAGCGAAGCTCCGAAAAGGCGATGTGGTTCTGAAGTTTGATGGCCGGGAAGTCTTTGACGAGAATGGTCTGAAATTCCTTGCGGCCACACTCGGCGAGGGCGAATCCGCACCTATGAGCGTTTATCGGAATGGTGAGGTTAAAGTTATCAATGTGAAACTGACCTCACCTCCCGGCGCAACCGAAGCGGATCTGACGCTGCTCGAAAGCGACAAACATCCGCTATCCGGCGCTGAAGTTGCTGATCTCTCACCAGCGCTGGCAGAATCCCTGCGCCGTGACCCCTTTGATCAGGGTGTGCTCATCAACCGGATTGTTCGCCGTTCGCTGGCCTATAACTTTGGTGTGCGTCCGGGCGATCTCATCATTGAGGTGAATGGTACGGCCATCAAGGATCTCAAGGGGCTGATGAAAGCGCTTGAAGCAGATGAGAATGACGGTGTCTGGCAGGTGGCTGTAGACCGCAATGGTCGGCGCTTGTCGCGTACCGTTCGTCTCTAATCGCTGTGTCGGATCTGTTTCAGTCTGCGGGCATGGATAGTGGCGCTCCGCGTCCACTGGCAGAGGCGATACGTCCCAAAAAGCTGAGTGAGGTCGTCGGACAGGATCATCTGATCGGCTCTGACGGCCCGCTTGGGCGCATGCTGGGCGAGGGGCAGCTCTCATCCATTATTCTTTGGGGGCCACCTGGGGTCGGTAAGACAACGATTGCACAATTGCTGGCCGATGGAACAGGGCTCCATTTCGAGGCGCTTTCAGCAGTATTCTCAGGTGTGAAAGACCTCTGTGCCGTTTTTGAGAAAGCCGAGGCGCGTCGGAGCACCGGGCAGGGTACGGCGCTTTTCGTAGATGAGATCCACCGTTTCAACAAAGCTCAGCAGGATGGCTTTCTTCCCTATGTTGAGCGGGGCGTGATTACACTGATCGGGGCAACGACTGAGAACCCAAGTTTTGAACTGAATGGGGCGTTGCTGTCGCGGTGTCAGGTGTTGGTCCTGAAGGCTCTGGACCGACCCGCGCTGGAAACGCTGCTGACCCGCGCCGAAGACTTTAAGAAACAAAAGCTGAAGCTCTCGCCGGAGGGGCGCGATTATCTGTTTCAGCTGGCTGGCGGCGACGGACGATATTTTCTGGGTCTGGTCGAGGATCTTTTCCGCATTCGGTCAGATAAGCCGCTGGAAGTCGCTGAGCTGAAGCGTTGGCTGAGTCAGCGGGCGCCAGCTTATGATAAATCGGGTGAGGGGCACTACAACCTCATCTCCGCGCTGCACAAAGCCGTGCGGGGCTCTGATCCGGATGCGAGCCTCTATTGGTTTGCCCGCATGTTGAAGGGCGGCGAAGACCCACTCTTTCTCGGCCGTCGTCTGATTCGCATGGCGAGCGAGGATATCGGGCTTGCCGACCCGACGGCTCTGATGATCACGGCTGAGGCCGTTCGAACTTATGAGCGGCTGGGAAGCCCGGAAGGTGAGCTGGCTCTGGCACACGCTGTCGTGCATCTCGCGACTGCGCCGAAATCGAATGCGGTTTATTCAGCCTTCAAGGCGGCCATGGCATCGGCTGCGCAAACGGGCGATCTTTCCCCACCCAAACACATTCTGAATGCGCCAACCGGCATGATGAAGGATCAGGGCTATGGCGAGGGTTATCAGTATGATCATGATACTGAGCATGGCTTTTCCGGGCAGGATTACTTCCCTGATGGTATGAAACGTCAGAAGTTCTACGATCCAAAGGGCGAGGGACGGGAAAAGGCCATTCGCGAGAAACTGGCCTATCTCGAAGACCTGCGTAAACAATTGCAATCCAAAAAGGGCGGAAAGCCATGAGAAACCGAGAAATCGTCTGGCTGCCGGATGAGGACAAGGCCTATATCCGCTCTCTGATACTGGACGAGGACGAGGAGATGCTCGTCTTTAACAAACCAGATGGTCTTGCTTGCCAGACGCGTAATGCAGAAGACCGAACCCTGGATAAACTGCTCTGGACGTTTGCCAAGTCGAACGGAAAGCGGCCACGGCTCGTTCATCGCATCGACCAGGATACGACGGGGATTGTCATCGCGGCAAAGACCCAGCCTGCTGCGGCAGCCTTGTCCAAGGCATTTGAAGACCGGGCCATGAAGAAGACCTATCTGGCTGTGGTGAGCGGCGATGCCTCGCGCGTGACACGCGTGGAGAGTCCCATTGGCACGGTTCGTCTGCCGGAAGGTGCGCTGATAGCCGGGGTTGGCGGTCAGAAAGGCGTGAAGGATACCAAGGCAGCTGTGACCCGGTTCAACTGTGTCTCAACCGATGGGAAAACCAGCCTGATCGAATGCCGGCCCGAGACGGGGCGTATGCATCAGATCCGTGTGCATCTGGCGCATGCGGGGCACCCAATTCTGGGTGATACGATCTATGGAGATGGCGGTGATGCGCCGCGTCTCATGCTTCATGCCTTGAGATTACAGGGGCCACATCCTTTAGGCGGCCAGTTTGATTATTCCGCACCGGTGCCGGAGGATTTTGAGCGGTCAGCAGCGTCGGCGGCATCGTCGTCTTCGGACTGAGAGCCAAGCTTGTATTCTTCGACCGGCGATTTGCCAAACCAGGCCGTCTCGAGAAGTCTGAGCGGAATAAACACAATCAACGCTAAGGCGGCGCCCAAAAAGCCGAGGAGCAGAAAGCCTGTGCCGCAGGCCAGACCCACAGCGCCCGCCAGCCACATACCTGCGCCTGTCGTCAGCCCTTTTACCGAGCCACCGGACTGGATGATCGTACCAGCCCCAAGAAACGCGACCCCTGCCGTAATGGCTTCGACGACGCGTATTGGATCGAGCTGCGTTCGATCTGAATCGCTGCCGAAAACCGCCATCATTTCAATGGTGATCAGGGCAAAGATACATGCCGCCACAGAGACCATGACATAGGTTCTAATTCCGGCGGGACGGTCTCGGACCTCTCGATCAAAGCCCATAATGGCGCCAAAGACAAATGCGCAGGCCACGCGCAAAAGAAGTGATCCGATTGGGATTCCGCTCGTCAGGCTTAGCTCAGGCATCAATCTCTCGTCAGGCTGTTGCGGTTTCCATTTTGGAATCGGTTTTCTCTCCGATCTGGCGCTCTGTCACGATGAAGAAGCCGTCATCGCCCTGTTTCTGATAAAGCGGCATTAAAAGACGTCCTGAAACCGGAGCGCGGACGGTGCCATTCGTATTATCGGCCAGGATTTCGTTTTCATGCACTTGCTGAAAGCTAACAAAGCCGGGGCGCATAACGAATTCATCTGTCGGTGAAATCTCATGTCGATGACAGAATTCATAGGTCGAGATCGTCGGCGATTGCGCAGAGAGCGAATCAGACAAGCGTTCACGGTCGCTATCCGTCAGGCTTACCAGCCCCAGATCATCCGCGATTAAGGAGAGCAGCGAGATGCCATTTTCGACAGAGATTGGCGCATGGAAACAGCCGGCCTCATAGGTGATTGATTTCCAGCCCTTCTCGATCGCCCGCTCCACAAGCGTTCCCGTAAACATGGATTCGAAATTGGTGACCGATGGTACCGGCAGTGTCTTCAGCAGTGGGAAAGTGCTGATGTCCTTCATCGCACTGAGATACGGCGGCGCATGTGCAGACGTGCCATGAAGGTCGAGATGCCAGCAGGCCTCGTGACCATAGCTGGCTTTAAGCTCGCTCATGCATTCCAGAAGCTCATTTGCTTCTTTCGCTTCCTGAGTGTCCGAGGCGAGACCTTCCTCTGTGAAGACACGGTTCATATCGCGATCAATGTATCGCTTTCCGTGAGCCATGGCTTTGATATTGCCAAACAGGATCGCCACGGTGCCGCAGCGCGGTTCGAGACGGTCCAGCCATTTATCGATCGACGCCACGCCATTCAGTTCATTGCCGTGGACACCGACGGTGACAACCATTAGCGGGCCAGGGTTCTCACTCTTGCGGATAGCGAACCGGCGATTGAGATAGACCGACCGGTCAAAGGCCTGAAGGCGTGCTCCGCCGCGCTGACGGGCTTCAGTCAACTCTCCGGTCCGGAACAGATCTGCGACAACCAGTTCGTCTTTCTTGGCGTCGGACAATCGCGCCCGATCCAGCCAGAAAAGAACATTACTATCGAGCCGCACCGGCAAAGCATCGCGCTCTTCCCAATCAAGTCTGTGTCGGGCGAGCGAGAGCGAGTCTGTGCCGCGGAGCGGCGTGGGTGTTGTTTCTTTCGGGGCAATCTCGGCGGGTGAGTAGAGGTCGCGGCGTCCATAGATTGGCCAGCTGTGTACGGGCTCACCGGTCTCTGAAAAGTCAGCGATCGCTTTGGTCAGGCGTTTACTCGCAACTTCCGGACTATGATTGGCAATTAATGCCTCATAGCTCGACAGCTGCCAACGGCTTGCTGTCTGGCCTGTGCGGGCGCGTTCTAATATGGGCTGAAGCCAGGCTTCGGCATTTTCGATTCCACGCTTTTCGAGCCCTACAATAGCCAGAGGGACAAGAATGTCTTCGAGCAACTGACCGGCAGAATAAGCGCGGCCATCTCGCCAGATCAGCTGGCTCTCCATGCCATCGCGCGCAGCACGCCGGAAATTTTCAATAACCCGGTCAAATGACAGATCGTCTGCGAGGCCTTCCCCGAGCGTGTCTGCATTGGACATGAGGCCGAACCACAGCGCGGAATTAGCCATCTCATCAATCAAAGTGAGACCTGCAGGCATGTAGCGGGACTCAATCCGCAAATGGCAGCTGCCCTTGCCTGCGCCATAGCAAAGCCGGTTCCAGCGATAGACCGTTCCATTGAAGAACTGCAGGGCGGATAGCTCTGGCAAGCCATCCGCGTCGGACGAGTCTTCTTCCTCTTTCAGGCCGAGCAGAGGCGGATAGACGCTAATATCGTGTCGCCAGATATCGTGAATGTGCTCGATCCACCGATTGCCAAGAAAGGCGCGCGGTGGGAAGGCCGCATCCTCTTGAAATTGAAGCATGCGCGTATCGCTGGTCTGTTCAAAAAGCGGTATCCGGGTTTCGTGCCAGAGGCGCTTTTGGAGAAAAATTGGTGACGCACAGGAGGCCGCCAGACACGGAGCAGCGATCAACTGTGCCCAGTTATAACTGTTGGCTGCAGTTGTCGGCTCGATCTGGATGTGAAGCTGGAGGCTGGTAAAGACTCCATCCAGAAGCGCATCGGATTCGCGTAGTGTCAGGCTGTCTAGACCGTGGAAATTATACTCATAATTTGCACGGGTCTTGCGCCAGTGGCGAGCAGCATGAAGGCTGCGATAGCGTGGTTTGGGAGTCAGCGCTTCTTCGCTGATGTCTTCGAGTTTGACGGAGGGCACGATCCCGCAGAGCACAGGCTTTCCGCCATGTCGTCGCGCATGACCGCGAATAGTGGTCAGGTGACCATCCAGCTGACTGCGAATATCGGAGAGGGCCCCAGTTTCAAATGGCGTCGGCGGCAGAACGATTTCGAAATTGAAGCGCGCCAGCTCTTCGGTATATCTCTCATCGTCGAGTTCGCTCTGAACTTCTTCGCCAATCCAGGCCACGCGATTGTCAGATCCGATGAATTGGAGCTCCTGCTCCACGCCAAGATGCTCGCCGTGGGTTTCGCAAAGGCGGCCACTCTCGATCAGTTCCTCCAAGAGATCGAGATCTTTCAGGACGCGGTCCTGAAACCGTGTCCGGCTCTCTCCATCGAGAAGTTCTTCAATCTTCATCGCGCAGGCCCATTCAAAACGTGTTCAGGTTTTCAACGGGGCTTTGGGGCGGAAGTTCCTGACGAGTGAACGGTACGGGACCCGAGCCGAATGGTGTCATATTCGGCCAGAAAGTGCTCCTGACGCGCGATGGCATTGTCTGACAATAGGAAACAATGCCAATAGAAATACATGTTTGCTCAGCATCTTGCTCTGGCCGCACTTGGCGGCGCGATTGGTTCAACCCTGCGGTTTTCGACAGGCGCCATGATGCTGCGCATTATGGGCACTGGCTGGCCCTGGGGCACGTTCACCGTCAATCTGTTGGGCTCATTCCTGATGGGGCTGGTTGTTGGCTGGTTTGCTCATAAAGGCGGCGCCAGCGGAAATGCGCAGATCTTTCTGGCGACCGGTGTTCTGGGTGGATTTACCACCTTTTCTGCGTTCTCGCTGGAAACCGCTCGCATGATCGAAACGCGCGCTTATTCGCAGGCTGCAATTTATGCCGGCGGTTCTGTTATTCTTGGTGTGATCATGATATTTGCCGGCCTCTTTATCATGCGAAAGGTGCTGATGTGAGCGGAGATGTTCTCAACATCGAAGTGACTTACGAGGAGTCTGGTGCGCGGCTCGACCGCTGGTTCAAGCGACGCTTTGAAGGCGTGACGCAGGGGCAGGTGGAAAAGTATCTGCGCACAGGACAGATCCGGGTCGATGGCGCGCGCGCAAAGTCTTCTACACGTCTGGAGCCGGGGCAGGTCGTCCGGGTGCCACCTCTGCCCTCAAAGGCGGAACGAGAAGCGGAAAAAGAAAAGAAAAAAGCACAAAACGCCCGGCAGATTTCCGCCAAGGATGAGACTTTCATCCGAGACATGCTCATCTATCAGGACGATGACATTATCGCGCTGAACAAGTCCGCTGGTCTGGCCGTGCAGGGCGGTACCAATACCTCGCGTCACATTGACGGTATGCTGGACGCGCTCGGCGATGGAAAGCATCGTCCAAAGCTTGTTCACCGGCTCGACCGGGATACGTCTGGCGTTCTTCTGATTGCCAAGCACCCCCGCGCGGCGGCAGAACTCGGCGATATGTTCCGCGAGCGGACCTTGAAAAAGGTCTATTGGGCTGTCGTCGCAGGCGTTCCTGTTCCGCATCGGGGCCAGATCCGCAGCTGGATGATCAAGGGCACAGGGCCCGCCGGTGAAAAAGAACGCATGATGCCGGCGGTTCAGTCGGACAAAGGGTCTCAACACGCTGTGACCGAGTATGCCGTGGTTTCGCCCGCTGCGCAGCGCGCAGCCTGGGTGGCATTGTCGCCGCTGACCGGACGAACGCATCAGCTCCGCTTCCATATGGAAGAGATGGGCAATGCCATTATCGGTGATCCGAAATATCCCGGCCGCCGTGAACCATTGAATGGTCTGGGGCAGGGGCTTCACCTGCATGCCCGTGCGCTGGTCATTCCGCGCAAGACCGGCAAGGACCTGACTCTGATGGCGCCGCTGCCAAAGCATATGGTCGAGACATTCAACGCTTTGGGCTTCCTCCTTGAAGAGGCTGGAAAGGACCCCTGGGAACCGTTTGAATGAGTTTGAACGACCAGTTGCAGACAATCCATGGTCTGTACCAGGCCGGGCGTATGGCGGATGCAGTCAACAGCGCGAATAGTGCGCTCATGGCTTACCCGGGTGATGCCAATCTGCTGCATCTGAAAGCTGTTGCCTTGCGGCGCATGGGGGATCTGGCCGGTGCGATTGCAGCCATGAGGCAGGCTGCTGTCAGAGCGCCTTCCAATCATGAGCTGCAGAATACGCTGGGCAATATGCTGAAGGCTGCCGATGGCATGGCCGAGGCGGAGACGGCGTTCAGACGATCCATTGAGCTGAAGCCTGACTATGCGCCAGCCTACAAGAACCTCGTGACGTTGTTGCTGGATGAGAACCGGAGCGATGACGCTATCCCGGTGGCGGAAAACTATCGATCTCAAACAGATAGTAGCGACCCTGATGCTTTTGAGTGTCTGGGGCGGGCACGCAAACAGGCCAAGGCGTGGAAAGCGGCACAGGCCGATTTTCAGGAATGCGTAAAGCTTAGCCCAAAGCATGTGGCGGGCCGTTATGGCCTTGCCTCATGTCTGGTTGAGACGGGTGATCTGAAAGCAAGCGAAAAGCTCTGCCGCGAATTACGCAGTGAAGGCCAGACAGCGCCTCAGATCCTTCGGCTCCATGCGCGAGTATTGATGGAGCAGTTACGGCTTGAGGAAGCTGAGCCCCCGCTGAAGCAGGCGATAGCGGCAGGCTCTGCGGACGCGCTCAAGGACTTCACCAACCTTCTCTGGATGACGAAGCGTAATTCAGAGGCGAACCAGACGCTGGAAGGTGCCTTGATGGCGTCTCGGGAGCGTCCAGCGCAAGCGCTGACGGCACTTGATGAATGGCTGGATATGGAAGCGCCTGACAAGGTGGTTGCCCAGTTCGATCGCCTGCAGCCGGAGCAGAAACAGCACCCTTTGTTCGCCATTCGCCTATCCATGGCGAAGGACGACCTGGGTGAGGTCGAGACGGCATACCAGCTGGCCGAGCAGGCACATGCAGAACTGCCGGCCCACCGTATTGTGGCCTACCAGTACATCGTCGCTAGTCTCATGTCCGGCCGCTATGATCGCGCGCTGGAGGTTGTGCGGACGTGGCGGGCAAAACAGCCGCAGGATCAAGATTGGGTTGCGCTTGAAGCAGATGCCTTGCGCATGCTGGGTCAGGCGGAGGCCTTCCATACACTTTATGATTTTGACCGGTTCGTGAAACCTGCCCAATTGCCGGTGCCGGACGGTTACCGTTCGCTCGAAGACTTCCATGCTGACTTTATCGAGCAGGTGCATGGGCGAAGCCCTTACAAGACCCATCCGCTCGGCCAGTCGGCACGGCAGGGCATTCAAAGCCCGCTCAACCTACTGTTTGATGACCGGCCCGTGGTTCAAAGCTATATCCGGGCTCTGCATGAGCCGGTCCAGGACTTTGTCAGCCAGATGGGTCGTGATCCGGCAAACCCGATGACGGCGCGGAATCAGGGTGAATTCTTCATTGGCGGGGTCTGGTCGATCTTCCTGCTGGCAGGCGGACGTCACGTGAGTCACACGCATCCGAATGGCTGGGTTAGTTCGGCCTATTATATGGCTGTGCCGCCAGAGGCTGACACCGATCCGAACCGCGCCGGCTGGATCAAATTTGGCGAGCCGCCCTATAAACTTCCCGACGAGGCTCCGGCGCTGCATTGGGTAAAGCCGACCCCCGGCACACTGGTTTTATTCCCTGCTTATATGTGGCATGGCACGGTTCCAATTTCCGGGGCTGCGCCACGCGTGACAGCTCCGCTAGATATTCTTCCAGGAGCTGCCTTGTGAGCCTTAGACTTGTCGTCTGGGATCTTGACGGAACACTCATCGACAGCCGCAACGTCATTCAGGATGCAATGACGCGCGCCTTTACCGAAATGGGTCTGACGCCGCCCGAATATGATCGGACGCGGCAGATCGTTGGGCTGGGCCTGGAGGATGGCTGCCGTCTGCTGGCGCCTGAAGGTTATCCGGACCACGATGTCATGCGCCTCGCTGAAGCCTACAAAAACGCATTTGTTTTCAACCGTTCGCAGCCTGATTTTCATGAACCGCTCTATGAGGGCGGTGTGGAGCTGGTCGAGGCGCTCGCAGAACAGAACTGCCTTCTTGCTGTTGCGACCGGCAAGTCTCGCAGGGGTGTCGATGTTGTCTTCGAGCGCCATGGTCTGGGAAAATACTTTGATACAATCTGGTGCGCAGATGACGGTCCCGGCAAGCCGCACCCTTTCATGGTGCTTGAGGCGATGAATGCTGTCGGCGCGGAGCCGGATCAGACGGTCATGGTTGGCGATGCCATTCATGACATTCATATGGGCCGGTCGGCGGGTGTGGTGACACATGGCGTGACCTGGGGGTTTGGTCATCACCCCGAGCTCGAAGCCGCAGGCGCGCACCACCTGCACACGACGATGGAAGAGCTGTCAGGTGCTCTCACAGAATTTGCAAAGGTCTGATGATGGAAGGGTCTCCAACACAGCTGCCAAAACGATTTTATAAGTCCGTTTCTTTTCAAGAAGGCGATCACGGCTGGCATGTCCAATTGGATGGTCGCACTCCAGTGACGCCAGCGAAGAAGGCGCTCGCAGTCCCGACTGAGCCGCTGGCGCGTGCTCTGGCTGAAGAATGGGATGAGCAGGAAAAAATCATCAATCTGCCGCTTATGACGCTGACACGCATGGCCAATGTGGCGCTGGACCGCACGCCGCACACACGGGCGGACCTGATCGCTGAGGTTCGCAAGTACGCAGACACCGATCTCGTTTGCTATCTGGCCGATGGGCCCACTGAATTGCGCGATCGGCAGGAAGCGCATTTCGCGCCGCTGCGAGACTGGATCAGCCGTGAACATGGTGTTGAGCTCAAACCTACAGAGACCATCATCAATATCCATCAACCCGAAGAAAGCCTCGACGCGGTGGCGCGTTATGCGGCGAACGCCGATGACTTTACGCTGACCGGGCTTGCTATGGCTGTTGGCCTGTTCAGCTCTGCAGTGCTGGCAATTGCAGTCGCTGAGGGCGAGCTTCAGGCAACAGATGCCTATGATATGTCGCGCATCGAAGAGTTGTGGCAGATTGAGCAATGGGGCGAAGACGATGAAGCCATGGCCAAGGTTGCTGCCCAGCGGCGCGAAGTCGAGAAGCTCGGCGTCTGGTTCGCCAGCCTGAACCCGCCCGTCACCAGCTGATATCGGGAAGATCAGATGTTTTCTCGCGATCAATTGAAGTTTGAAGCCATTCCGCTTCCAGATCGCGCGGAACGCTCTGATGACAAGATGCTCTCTGAGGCGCAGGCCTTCTACAGCCGCATGAAGACGCGCCATACGGTGCGCGACTTTACGAACAAGCCGGTGCCGCGCGAGGTCATCGAAGAATGTGTTCTGGCGGCTGGAACAGCGCCGAGCGGAGCCAACCACCAACCCTGGCATTTTGCGGCCGTTTCTGATGCAGGCCTTAAGCGTCAGATCAGACTGGCGGCAGAGGAGGAAGAGCGCGCCTTCTATGAGGGTGGCGGCGGCGATGAATGGATCAAAGCGCTTGAGCCTTTAGGGACGGGGCCGGAAAAGCCACATCTGGAAATTGCGCCCTGGCTGATCGTGGTCTTTGCGCAGCGCTGGGGCGAGTTCGACGATGGGACGCGGTACAAAAATTATTACGTTCCTGAGAGCGTCGGCATAGCGACGGGTGTTCTACTGACCGCGCTCCACCACGCTGGCCTATGCAGCCTGACCCATACGCCAAACCCGATGAAGTTTCTCAATGGACTGATTGGGCGGCCGGATTCAGAAAAGCCGGTCATGATTATAGCGGTGGGGCATGCGGACGAAGCGGCAACAGTGCCAAAGGTTGCCAAGTACAAGAAACCGCTGGCCGAAATTCTCACAGTGTTGGATGAATCGGCTTCCGAAAGCTGACCGGAACGACAGATGAACGAACTTTCCGATCAAGAAATCGATAAGCTGAACGAAGCGGCCGATCTGTTGTTCGCAGCAGAGGACAGGTTGCCTGTTCTGCGCACCACAAACTGGAGCCGGTCGGTCGCGGATGCCTTCTTTGCGGCTGACGAGAAGGAATTGCCGAAGCCAGTCTATTCTGGAGTGGATCCAGAGCCGTCGCGGGAGTATGTCCGGGCCGCCCGAAAACTGATCCATGGCGACAGCCCTGTTCATGACTGGCTGAGCCGGCTGTGTGACGTCACGGACGAGACAGCAGCCCTGCTGAACACGCTCGGGACGAAGGAATTCTACACGCACTCGCGATCACTCTATGGCGCTCCGGATGTGCCCATTGCGGATGGCCATAACACTGCGCTCGATCTTGCCAGGCGGCTTGAGAATCTCCTGTCTGAGTTTGACGAAGGTACGCTGAAGCTAGAAGCCGTGAGCAGGCTGTCAGCTGATGAGCTGAAAGCTGAGCTGGAACGCCAATTGCCCGAGCATTTCGGCGATGCTGCGCCTGACGTACTGGTGACGAGCGATGTGTCGGCTAAGGCCGCGGCGGGTTCTGATTATATCAAACTACGCGAAGACGCCCGGTTCACGGATCTGGACGTCACCCAGCTTCTGCAACACGAGGCGCTCATTCACATTGCAACCGGTATGAATGGTCGCCGGCATGGGCGCTTCTCTATTCTGGGCGAAAGCCATCCGGGCAATGCGCGTACTCAGGAAGGGCTTGCGGTCTTTGCTGAGTTCATCACCGGCGCGATTGACCCACGGCGCTTCAGGCGCCTGTCAGACCGGGCCATAGCCATTGATATGGCGGCAAATGGCGCCGACTTCCTGGACCTCTATCGATTCTTTCGCGAGAAATCGACGCGTGATGCGCCGTTCGAAGCGTTTGAAAGCGCGCGACGCGTTGTGCGCGGCGGGATGGTCGAAGGCGGCGCCCCATTCACCAAAGACGGCATCTATCTGGCAGGCCTGATTGAGGTGCACTCTTTCCTGCGGGCAGCGATACGGGGCGGCGATACGCGGCTGATCGAGTTGTTATTCGTCGGCAAGATCGATCTTGCTGATCTTGAAGCGATGAACATGCTGGCCAGAGAAAACCTGATCGAGCGACCGCTCTATATGCCGCCCTGGGCAAAGGATATGCGCTACCTTCTGGCATATCTGTCTTATTCCACCTTCCTGAACCAGATTGATATCGGGCAGGTCGCAGAGCGCTACAGCAATCTCCTTGGTGAAGACACAGTATAAGTATCGAAAAACAATAAAAATATATTGCTTTGCGAATAGTGTTTTGCTAGCTGCGCTTCATGTTAGGGAGAACATGTCATGTGGCGCATCGGGATAGCAGCTCTCATTCTCGCGGGATGTCAGGCTGAAAAAGCCGCACAGACTGTTAGTGAACCGGTTTTCGGTCCCCTCAAGAACATAAATGACGGCATACCCATTGAGCTGTCTGCTGTCTGGAAGTCGCGCGGCTATGGATGGATTTTCGATGCCAGGGGGCCTGAACTGCGCCAATATCAGGTTGCTGGTGACACGTGTTTCCTGACGCCCTTGGACATGCCGGTTATGACCGACGCGCTTGCTCTGTCCTATGACTATTATCGGCTGAGTGATGATCCGGACCGCGCCATTCTGCAATTGCTGCCTGAGGATACAGAAATCCATGTCGATCGCATACCGGACCTGCCAGAGCCCTGCACCAATTCGGCCGATCCGTCCTATGACAGCGTCTTCCGGTATTTTTCTTCGGTCGTTCGGGAGAATTATGCTTTTCTTGAGCGCCGCAATATCGATTGGGATGCACGTGTTGCAGAAGCGCGAGAGCAGCTGCCCTTTGTGTCCAATGATGAGGAGTTTTTCGAACTCCTCGCCCGGATGATTGACGGCTTTTCGGACTCCCACACCAAGCTGCTTGCGGAGGTGAATGGCGAGACGAGGCGTCAGCAGGACGGGCTGGGTGAAACGCTTGAGATCGTACGGGCCCAGGAGATTGAAACGCCATGGCTCATTCAGATCTTCATGGGCGCGCTGGACGACTGGCTCGATCCCGGCGCTGAGTTCACAGCAAATGATCGTATCCTGTGGGGCACGATTGATGAAGGCCGGGTCGGCTATATCCAGATCCTGCAAATGGGCGGCTTTTCAGGCGTGGAGATCGACGATCCCTCATTCCGTCAGGCTGAGTTCGATGTCTTTGATGGTGTGATGGATAAGGCACTCAGCGCCATGACTGACGCGGAATATGTGATCCTTGATCTGTCCAATAACCGCGGCGGGTATGATGCGATCTCTCGTCGTGTGGCTGGCTTGTTCACCGATGAACGAGTGGCTGGATATACGACTGAAGTCCCGGGAACAGGGATCCCGCCGCGGACGCGCTGGGTCGAGCCTGCCGAAGGTACAAGATACACTGGACCAGTGATCCTTCTCACCAGTGACGTCACAGTCAGCGGCGGCGAACTTGCGACCCTGTCTCTGCGGGAACTGCCCAATGTCACCCATGTGGGGGAGACAACACGAGGCAGCTTCTCAACCGTGCTCTCCAAGCCGCTGCCAAATGGCTGGTTAGTAGAGCTGGCAAATGAAGTGATCGCGGCGCCAGACGGCACTGTCTATGAGGAGTCAGGCATTGAGCCCGAACATGTGCATGATGTCTTCCGCCCGGACCAGATCATGGAAAGTCACAAGCTGACCATTGACTGGATCCTGGCGCATGAGGGCGAGCTGATCGGTTCTGAATAAAGAAAAGCCCGCCAGATGGCGGGCTTTTCGTTTGTCTCTATGGAGACGTCGTTCAGTGAACTTTCAGAAGCTCAACGTCAAAAATCAGCGTGGCATTCGGCGGGATCACGCCGCCAGCGCCTTGCGCGCCATAGCCAAGCTGAGACGGGATCACGAATTCGTACTTCGCGCCTTCCTGCATCAGCTGCACGCCTTCGGTCCAACCCGCAATGACGGCATTCAGCGGGAAATCGATCGGCTGGCCGCGCTTGTATGAGCTGTCGAATTCCTTGCCGTTCACCAGCTTGCCAGCATAGTGCACGGTCACCTTGTCAGTCGGGCCCGGCTTTGCACCAGTACCTTCTTCGATCACGCGATACTGGAGACCGGATGCTGTGGTCGTGACGCCGTCTTTCTTGGCGTTCTCATCCAGAAAAGTGAGATCGGGAGTGGTCATGGGTGTTTCCTTTATTTTGTGAACGCGAACCCATGCACGCATTGTCCGGAAAGGTAAAGGTCTGCCGTTTCTGAGAGTAGAGACGTCCCTTTTTCGGGATGCGTCCTCGAGGAGAAGATCAACTATGAAGGCTCGCCATGAAACTTAGACCTTTTGCCGCTTTCCTGATCGGCGCGATTCAGATCACTGCCTGTTCATCTGCACAATCGAGTGGCGCGGGGCTTGATACGTCGGCGCCCGAAATAACTCTGGTTGCCGGGACCAGCGATGGCCGTTGTCAGCCCGAGTTGAACGCGATTGTAAACAAGGAAGTTACCCGGCTCTACAAGATCCACGGTGAGGTGGATTATGTGGATATGGATACCGGCGAGAAAACCGATATTCCGCTTCAGGTGCTGTTTCGTGGCTATGATGGCGTAGGTCTGTCCGAAGATAAGTCCATGGTTGGCATCAACACGGACACCAGCTGTGAGAGGCTCAGTATCCAGGCAGAGGTTCAGTATTGTTTGTATGATGATCTCGGCCGGGCTGATGAGCGGCAATGCCCCGAGACAATCGTATTTGACGGAGAAGGCTTCGGTGAGGTGAGGCTGAACCGTTCAGATTCGGACAATCCCGCCTATCAGGGAGCGAGTGACTAAAAAAAAGCCCGGTCTTTATGACCGGGCTTTTCCGAAATTCAGGTGTTCGGTTCAGCTTAGCTGAAAATTTCGAACAGGCCAGCAGCGCCCATGCCGCCACCGATACACATGGTGACAACGCCCCATTTCGCGCCGCGACGCTTGCCTTCCAGAAGGAGAGAGCCTGTGCAGCGAGCGCCCGTCATACCGAATGGGTGGCCGATAGAAATTGAGCCGCCGTTC
>CETS01071172.1_pt1 | contig 29013 bp, 26 predicted proteins | sample 356391 | NCBI WGS metagenome assembly CETS01 (sample SAMEA2622673, study PRJEB7988) | marine metagenome | isolation source: saline water (ENVO:00002010), including
AACCACCTGGAGCAAGACCACCACTTCCATCATCCTCAAGAGCGAAAAGAGACGCGTCGCGCTGCCCCTGGAACACAGCTTCACGCTTTGTGTAGCCCATGTTGACCGTGACGTTACCCCGACCATCATCGAAGTTGGAACCGATTGTCAGATCAGTTGTCCAGTATTGAGCATCGCCGTGCTCGAGTGTGGACTCATAACCGAAATTAGCTTCGAGGCCTTCAAAGTCATCTTTCAGGATGAAGTTCACAACACCCGAAATAGCATCAGAACCGTAAACAGCCGAAGCACCACCTGTGATCACTTCCACGCGCTCGATAAGCGATGGCGGAATGTTGTTCAGGTCAACCACGCCGGCAGATGTCGTTGGAACGAACCGCTTGCCGTCAACCAGAACCAGCGTACGGCTGGAACCAAGACCACGAAGGTTGGCTGTTGCTGTACCGTTACCTGGGTTGTTCGACGTACGGTCGAAGCCAGGAATGGCTTGTGGCAGAGAGTTGAGGACGTCCTCAGTATTAACCGAGCCAGTCAGTGCAAAAGCTTCAGCGTCGACCGTTGCGATCGGGCTGTTAGCAACGAAGTCCTGCTTTTGGATGCGCGAACCGGTCACATAGACCGTTTCTTGCGTTGCTGTTTCTTCTTCCTGAGCAACAGCTGGCGCAACAATTGCGCCGCTGAGCGCGCCCGCAAGTACGGACGTCGCCAGAAGGCGATTTTTAAAGATATTCCCGTTCACGTTTGAACCTCCAGTAAAACGCTTGCCTTGTCACCGACGGCAAAAACCACCGGAAAGAAGGTTGTCGGATCCCCAGCATCCGACCTGCGGCCACGCTACGGGCGAGGAAAGAGCAGCGTCAATGCAAAGTTACAATACCGTCATGGATTGATTAAAACTGTGGCAGAAAGTCCTCAGTTTTATGACACATAGCCCGCAACGGGCGATGTATTCACGACTCCCAGCACTGCGAGAATGAGCATGAGAATCATCAGCGCGGTTGTCAGACCGAACAATACGAGGCCGGTTCGGAGGAAGGAAAGAATTCGTCCTGAAGAATAAACCACGCGAAAAGTTCTGTAAAAGTAGATTGGCGGCAGTCCAAAAAGTAAAAAGGCAAACCAGTTTTGCCCAAACCAGAAGAATATCAAACCAATACCTAGCAGGATATACATCCAACTCTGGACATGAAGCGCTGTAATCACATGGTCATAAACGTATATCCGGCGATAAAACGGGTATAGAATGATGAGCAACAAAATCAGCACCGGCGTGAAACCGAGGGCAAGTCTTGGCGCCCAGTTCTGGATATTCGCAAAAAACATCCCCTGATTTTCATACGCATCTGCGACCCGGTTTACGAAGTGCTTTAGGCCAAGACACCACTCATCATCCGCAGATTCGCCAGTACAGACACTTGTGTCGATCCGGTCACGGTTGACCCGACCGTCTTCTCTGAGCCAGGGCGCTTCCTGATTTTCCTCCGTATCGTCTGCCCGGGTTTCGACCGCCGAATCTGCCGCATCCGGACCATCTATCGACCCGGCATTTTCCTCCATTGCCTCGCCACCTGGTGGCAGAGATGCATTGGATGGGTCCTGAGCTACTGACCCTGGGTCGACCGTAATCTCGCCCGTCTCCTCATCGATCGAAATATCCATAGAGGGAGTGCCATAGCGCAGGTCGAACCAGCCATGGGAATCGCCAAAGGCAAACAGAAGCAGAAAAAAAACAAAGCTGGTGAGAAGATAAAGACGAAACGGCGGAACGAACTTCTGACGCTGACCGCCGAGATATTCTTTCGTTACCCGCCCCGGCCGGATCATGAGCGATGGCAAGGTTTGCATCACTCTTCCATCAAGGGACAGAAAGTCCCCGCAAACCTCCGTCACGAGGTGCCAGATGGGGCGATGAAAGTTCTGCGCCAGCTGTCCACAGTCTGAACAGTACCGGCTTTCAATCACGGCGCCGCAATTGCGGCACTTGTCACCTGCCCTTTGCTGTCCAGCTCTTGGCTGGCTCAAAGCCCCGGCAGACATAGCCGCGCCTGTTTCAAACTCGTCTGACACACTTTCCCCCGAAAGCCATTCCCTCGGGAGAAAAACTAGTCAGATTTAGCTCTCCCGGCAAATATATCTTGAGCGGTGGACGTCGTCGGCATTGTCGACAAAGCCGGTGAGCTTCGGGTCGACAAGATTCTTTGAGACAGCAAACCACATCGGAATGACGGCCATATCATCCAGCATGGTCTGTTCAGCCTGTTTCAGCAGATCAGCGCGCGCATCAAGATCACGCTCCCGGTCTGACGCCTCCATGAGGCGGTCGAATTCCGGGCTGTTGTAATTGCCGTAATTCATGACGCCGGTTTTGCTTTCCAGGAGATAGAGGAAGTTCTTGGGGTCGTTAAAGTCAGCCACCCATGCGCCATCACCGATCTCGAAATCGCCCTGACGCAGAAGTGCATACTGGACCTGAGTCTCTTTCTGCAGGATTTCAGGACGTACCCAGTCTGCGATTTCAGCCCAGCTCGACTGAATGGCTGGCGCGACCCGCGGATTATCGTCGGTAGAACGGTAGGTGTATTCAAAACTCAGAGGATTCTCCTGTCCATATCCGGCCTCCTGAAGAAGACGTCGCGCTTCTTCCTGGCGTTGTTCGAGCGGCCAGCTGGCCCATTCCACTTCAGCGCCGCCCTCATAGTTTGCAATGCCCGGCGGAACGAAGGAATAAGCTGGCTCATATCCAGCAGTCAGGACTTCATTCACCATGAAATCCCGATCAATCGCCATGGATAACGCGTCCCGGACACGGACATCCTGGAATTTCTCCAGTTCCATATTGATAGAAAGATAGGTGAGCTGAAGCGTCGGGGCGGTGCGAACCCAGCCCGGAAAACGTTCGCGCAGTTCGTCAGTCTTTTGACCATCAAACGCATTATTGATGTCGATCCGGCCCGTCTGAATATACCGTTCAATCGCATCCAGGTCGTCATAAGGATAGTAGATGACCTCCTTGAAACAAAGGTTTTCAACACCTTCAAACTCCGGGTTCGCAACCGAGCGAAGGAAGTCGCCCGTCCGGAATTGAACCAGTTTGTAGGGCCCGTTCACCACAATATTTTCCGGGTCGGACCAGTCATCCCCGAACGCTTCAATGGCGTGCTTTGGCACGGGGAAACTGGTATAATGCTTCAGGATACCCGGCAGATAAGGCGCAGGGTAATTCAGCTCAATTTCCAGTGTCTTGTCGTCAATTGCTCGGACGCCGAGCTCATCTGTTCCAACCTCTCCTGTATAGAACTCTTCAGCATTCTTGATGAGGAAAAGCATAGAGGCATATTGCGATGCCGTTTCCGGGGTCAGGATACGTCGGAACGCAAACTCAAAGTCTTCCGCAGTGACAGGTTGACCATCAGACCAGTTGGCGTCTTTCAGATTAAAGGTCCAGGTCAGAGCATCATCGCTGATTTCATAACTCTCTGCCATGCCCAGAACTGGCGTGGCGTCCGCGCCATCGGTGAATAGTCCGGTGAACATATCACCAATCACAATGTTCTCCCATTGAGAGGAAACCTTGTGGGGGTCCACCGAGTCTGGATTGGCGCTGATGCCACGACGCAGCGCATCCTCGCTCACTTCGCTCCCGCCGCCGCAAGCGGCAACCGACAAGGTGATTGCCAGAAGACAGGATTTCATGAAGCCACTGGATGAACGCATAACTATCTAACCCTACAATGTTGGACCGGATTGGAGATTGTAACGGGGGGTAGTACAGTTCAAGTCAATTGAACAGAAGCAGCAAATTTACAGGCAGAATTGATGAAGTTTACGTGTTTAGTAGGCGTAGCCAGCATAAGTGTGCTAACTTTCCAAGCGAATGCGCAGGAAAATTCTCCTCTGGAGACAATCTACGCATGCTCTGACGTCGCAAATGATTCTGAACGCCTTGCCTGTTATGATCAGGCGGTGGGCCGCACGCGCCAAGCCGAACAATCCGGCGAGTTCAGGACATTCACGCGCCAGGAGGCCGATGAAGTCCAGAAGGATGCCTTTGGCTTCTCACTTCCTAGCCTGCCCAAATTCAGCATGCCATCCTTTGGCGGTGACAGTGATGATCTGAGCGGCGTGAAAAAGAATGAGGAAGGTGAAATCGAAGAGATCGAACTTGCCATCAATCGTGTTTCACAAGACCCGTATGATAAAGTCCTGCTGGTGTTTGAGAATGGCCAGGTCTGGCGTCAGTCAGACTCCAATACAGTCAGACTGAGCCGAAAAAGACCACCGACGTCGGCTACGATCAAGCGGGCGGGTCTCGGCAGTTTCCTGATTCAGCTGAACACCGGCGAACGTTTCAAGGCCAAGCGGGAGCAATAGCCCCGCTTATCGTTCTTTTGGGTCGACGGCGTCGCGGACGCCGTCACCAATAAAGTTCAGGCACAAAAGCGTTATTGCCATAACAATGGCCGGGAAGAGCAGTAGCCACGGACTGGATGACATCTGAGCCTTTCCATTGGCGATCAGCACGCCCAGCGAGGTGAGCGGCTCACTGATGCCAAGCCCGATAAAGCTGAGGAAACTTTCCAGCAGGATCACCTGAGGAATGATCAGAGTCATATAAATCACAACAGGGCCGATAATATTCGGTACGATGTGCTTGGAGATGATGGCGGCCTGAGAGACACCAGCAGCACGCGCGGCCTCGATAAATTCACGATTCTTCAGAGACAGAGTCTGCCCCCGCACAATACGCGACATGGTCAACCATTCCACGGCGCCGATTGCGATGAAGATCAGGAAGATGTTTCGGCCAAACACGGTCGTCAGCAGAATGACGAAGAAAATGAAGGGAATGGCATAGAGCGCATCGACGATCCGCATCAGCGTCTGATCGACCTTTCCTCCGAAATATCCTGCGATCGCGCCCCAGGTAACACCAATCACCAGGCTGACAAGCGTCGCCAGCACACCGACAGCCAGAGAGATCCTGTATCCGACCAGAAGGCGGATGAACTGATCCCGCCCCAGATTGTCTGTACCCATAATGTGAAGGTGCTGAAGCGTCGGCTCCCAGCCCACGCGATCCTTGTAGAGCGTATCGTAATCATGCGGCCAGACGAACGGCCCCAACAGGGCGATGAGCGTGAAGATCGTAAAGACGACAAGCGCACTCATTGCAGCCTTGTTGCGGAACAGCCGCGCGCGGGCATCATCCCATAACGAGCGGCCTTCGATCGCAGCAGCTTCCAGCGCTGCGTCATTCTGAGGGTTCCGAACGCCAATCATGTGTATTTCACCCGCGGGTCCAGAATTGCATACAGAACATCCGCGATCAGGTTCATGACGAGAATCAGGCTGGCGAACAGGATCACCACACCCATAACCAGCGTATAATCACGGTTCAGAGCGCCATCGATAAAGAAGCTGCCAATGCCAGGCAGGCTGAAGACCCGCTCAATCACGAGCGATCCGGTAACCACGCCGACAGAAGCCGGACCGATATAGCTGATGAGTGGCAGTATCGCGATTGGAAGCGCATGTTTCAGCACCACGTCGCGTTCTGAAGCGCCTTTTGATCGAGCCGTGCGGATGTGGTTGGACCGCATGGCCTCAATCATAGAACCGCGCATGATCCGCGAAATGCCCGCAATATAGTAAAGCGACAGCGTGATAATGGGCAGCGTGATTGTGTAAGGCGTCATCCGCCCCAGATCGAGGCCACCGGGCGCAAAGATCGGTATCCAGACGCCAAAAACGAGCGCTGCAATCGGCCCCACCACAAAGGATGGGATCGATATCCCGAGGGTCGCAAAACTCATCAGGCCGAAATCCAGCGCCGAGTTCTGCCTCAATCCTGCGATGACCCCCAGCAGCCCTCCAAAGACAAAGGCAAAAACCATTGCGAGGCCACCGATTGTTGCACTGACGGGAAACCCCTCAGCAATCAGTTCTGAAACCGTGCGATCCTTGTTTCTGAGTGATGGACCAAAATCGAGCCGCGCCACGTCGCCGATATAGTCGAAGTATTGCACGTAAAGTGGTTGATCGAGGCCGTATTTCGCCATGATCTGCTGCTCAATCGCCGGCTCAAGTTTACGATCCATACTGAAAGGACCGCCCGGCGCCGCACGCATCATGAAAAAGGCAACTGTAATGACCGCAAGTAGCGTCGGGATGGCAATCAACAGACGCTTAAGAATAAAGCTCACAGAAATACGCGAAAGAAATCGAGGCACGTGATCGTTACTCGCTCAAACTGACAACACTTGATCCGCGACCTCGTTGTCCTGGTCGGACAACAGAAATCACCTCCCACCCCGGAGGCGTTCTACTGACACGGGTTTACGTCTTTCGACAAGACTGGCATCAGCTTTTCAGCAGTAAAGTGTGTTTCGAGGGTCAAAATGCAGAACTTCCGCAAAGTGACGGACTACTTCTATGTCGCACCTCAGCTGACAGCGGACGACATGCACGTCGCCCAGGAAGAAGGTTTCGAGGCCTTCATCATGAACCGTCCTGATCGAGAAACTCCGGATCAACCGCCGACACAGGATTTGGTCAGTGTCGCAGAGGAATACGGGCTGCCATTCCTCCTTATTCCCATCACCGCGCCACCATCGCTCCAAGATATCGCGGCGACTCAGCAGGCGATCAGTGATTTGTCTGGCAAAAAGGTTCTTGCCTTCTGCCGCTCAGGAACACGCTCCGTCACGCTGTGGGCCTATGCGATGGCAGCAGGCAAAACAGAGGATGTGGCAACAATTCTCAACCACGCCCGCGATGCCGGATATGATTTGACCCCTCACAGACCTCAGTTAGAGGCCCTATATGATCAGTGAACCGGTGAGTTTACCGCTGCCGGTATGTGCAGGATGATTTGCGTCGCAGATTCGCCTGGCTGAGTATTCATCGTGCCAGCGAGAGCCTGAACAAGACCGAGTCCGATCAGTGCTGCCAGCAAGGGCCGGGCCAACCGCAGGCAAAAGAAAGTGATTTTGGATGTCACGAGAATGTCCCAATCTGATCTTAATTCTATGGCCGCAGAAACACTCGCAAGTGGTGGGCCAGTAGACCGTTGACTGATTTTGCGACATACGGCGGGCAGGTCGCTAACGGGAAAGCGTGGGAATGAGTAAAAACTGGCTATCTGATTTTGCGTTCGAAGATGGTGCGTTTCTGGTCAAGAAGACCGGACATCTCGTGCCGTTCAATCTGAGCCTGGTTACAGACATTCTCGCCTGGATGAGTTTCTTCACGCTCGCCCAGGGCTGGCGGATCTGGCATATGGCACGCGGTCACCGCGCCCCCCGAATTGCCTTCCTCCCGGACCAGCCCAGACCCTGGTATTTTATCTGGCCTGTCATGCACGCAGCTGGCGCTCTGATCGAAAAAGACATCGATAAGGCCGACGTGATTTTTCATTTCGATGATTCGACCCACAGTGCTGCGAAATGCCCGCAGATCGCGGACAATGTTAAATTCATCAACTTTAAGTGCCATGATGTCTCCAAAAGCCATGTCGCCAAGGCCTTTGACGACGTGGCGGGCTATTCGCTCGGCGTGGATCCACGCACTTTTAATGGCCTGATGGTGGAAAAATCTGAGGTGAACGCGACCCATGACGGCCGTGTCCTCCAGGGCCCTGCAGAGCCTGTCGAAGGCAAGTCCTATCAGCGCCTGATCAATAACGAGATCTCTGGCGATATGGTCGAGGATCTGCGCACAACAATTGTTGGCGGCGAACCCACCATCGTGTTTCGTAAACGACGACCGCTGGCCCGCCGTTTCATGAACGAGAATGCTGACGTCCACATGCAGCGGCCCGTCGACTGTTTTTCCGCTGAAGAAATCGATCTCATCAAACGATTCGCCGCGAAGATTGGTCTCGACTGGGGCGGCGTCGATGTGCTGCGAGACGCCGAAACCGGAAAGATTTATATCGTTGACGCCAACAAGACTGACATGGGCCCACCCGTGGCATTACCGCTCGGCCAGAAACTTCGTTCGACACGATTGATGGCGAGACGGTTCGCCGCTTGCTACGCGCCAAAGGTTCGTGGCTAGCCTGACAGGAAAGAGACCCGAAGACATGGTTGCGCGCATCCCGTTCGTCCGAGACATGGATTTTGAGTACGGGCAGGTCACCGAGATGAGCCCGCTCATCAGGCGCGTTATTGCAAACAATCCCGGCCCCTTCACCTTCACCGGCACCGGCGTTTACATTATTGGGCGCGGGACAGTCGCTGTCATTGACCCCGGCCCACTGAATGATGAGCATTTTGAGGCGTTGAAAGCGGCACTCGAGGGCGAAACCGTCAGCCATGTCCTCGTCACACATAGTCATCTCGACCATTCACCTCTGGCCCATCCGCTTGCCGATTGGGCGGGCTGCAAAGTGTATGCAAGAGGCGCCGCCATTGCGACAGAAGCCGACATTCGTATGGAAGCAGGCGATGACATGACTTTTCGGCCTGACGTCACCGTATCAGACGGTTTTACCGCATCCGGGCCGGGCTGGACGATCGAGGCAATCGAGACGCCGGGCCACACCAGTAATCACGTCTGTTATGCGCTGAAAGAAGAAAACGCCCTGTTTTCTGGTGATCACGTAATGGGCTGGTCTACAACTGTGATCTCTCCGCCTGATGGCAATATGGGAGATTATTTCAATAGTCTCACGAAAGTCCGGGATCGCTGTTTTCAGACCATCTACCCAACGCACGGCCCGCCTGTGACGGATGACGCCTCAGGTTTCATCCAGGCCTATATTGATCACCGTAAGGCACGCGAAGCAGCAATAATCGCTCGCCTAGAAGCCGGTGATAAGACCATCCCTCAAATGGTGAAAACCATTTATGCCGATGTGGATGTGCGCCTTCACCCGGCCGCTTGCCACTCCGTACTCGGTCACATGATCCATCTGGTAGAACAGGGACGTGTGACGGTTGATGGACAGGCCGGGATCAATAGCGCCTACGACGTCGCCTGAGGATTACTCCTCCTCAGGCTCAGCTTCTGTTTCTTGCATGGTGTTTGAACTGTCTTCGACGGATGCATCATCGTCCACAGCGTCATCTTCGTTGGTTTCAGCCATATCGTCATTGGCCATCTCGTCCACGACCGGTTCAGGCTCTGCGACAGGAGGCTGTTCCTCCACCATGGCAGGCGGCTCTTCCATCACAGCCAGCACCTGCTGAAGTTGAGACAGAATAGCTTCGACACGTGCAGCATTGGCGCCAAGGTCAGACAAACCAACGCGCGAAACCGACCTGATATCAATCTGGCTGCCCTCGCCTGCTGGCTCGACCCGGACCATGACATCGTCTTTAAAGCCAAACCATTGGGTTGTTGCGGTCGCTTCGATCCGTCCTGCGGCTTCATCCCGTGTTACAAACTCCATTCCCATGTCAGAAAGCGTGTTTGCGACCGCATCGAAACTCGCGGCCGGGTCTTGCTCCACATAGAGTGTATCAACCGCCGGATAGGCTGCTGCCTGTTCGTCGGCAACGCTCGCGCCAGCAAGGCCCTCCCAGAAGAAACGGTCACTCTTCAGACCAATCGCCACCTGCATATTCCACATAAAGCGGGAAAAAGCGCTTTCCTGAGCCGCTGCCCGCTCTGCCTCAAAGCCCTGCTCCATCTGAGCCAGGAATGGAGGAATAACCGGATCTTCCTGAATGGGGTTGGAGCCTTCGCCACGTGCCTTCAACAAGGCCTCTGACGGCATGATGGGATCGTCCCAATCGGTTTGAACATCATGAATGGGCGGTAAGCTCTGAATCAGCGCCTGCGCGCCAATCAGGCGCCCGAGCCCAAGACCACCAATCAAAATGATCAGGAGCGATAGAATCACGACCCGCACGCGCGGCGCTTTCATCAGTCCAAGCAGGAGAAGGACCACGCCGGCAATAAAGATGAAGAAGACATAGTTCGCGCCCCATTCCCGGGTCAGCGTGCCGAAGCCAAGCTGGTAATTCCACAGACCAAACTTCACCCCAAGTGCAGAGACGGCGAACCAGACTGGCAGCGCGACTGCGAGCACGAGGACAAAGCTGGCTAACCAAAGCCTGATACCGCCACGCTTACGAGAACTCGACATGTTGTTTCCTCCCATCTCCGAACTGGATCGACATATAGCGCAGGCAGCGCCAAAGAAAAAAGAAATCGGTCTTAATTGCCATCTGTTTGACCTCAGTTCGTGTGCAAGTCATATCGCTCATGGATTAGCCGGAGTCAGGCAGCATGGATAATTTGAGCACTCAGGCCCTGCTACGGCTGATGGTTTTCGCAATTGCGCTGCCCTTTCTACTGCCGGGGCTCGACATCGTCGGTGAACTTGTTTTCGACGAAACGCACTATGTCCCCGCAGCGAAATCGCTATTGTCGCTGACCGAAAATCGCAATCCGGAACACCCGCTATTTGCGAAGGAGATGATTGCCGCAGGTCTGTTCCTGTTCGGCGACAATGCTTATGGATGGCGGCTTCCCGGTGTGATGATGTCCGCTTTCGGACTGGTTGCCTGTTTCGAGATCGCCTTTCGCACCTTTAGCTCCGTCAAACTCGCTTTGCTCACCGTAGTGCTTCTGTTCACGAGCATATCCTTCGTCGTGCAGGCGCGCACAGCCATGCTCGACACCTACACCTATCCCTTACTCGCGATCTCTTGCGCGCTATTGATGATCTCAGCGGCGCCGCGCAGGCGTTTCACGACCTCGACCATATTGCTCATTCTGAGTGGCGTCTGCCTGGGCCTCGCCACGGGGGCAAAGTGGATCGCCGGAATCTACGCAATCCTCGCGCTGGTTTTCATGATCGGACAGCGGATCTACCGGGCATTCCACGACGGCAGGCCTGCGACGCACGCCTTTTTTGGCCGAGGCTTCTCCTCATGGCCAAAGTTCAGCCTGATCACAGCAGGCTTATTGTTTGGTCTCCCGAGCCTTATCGCCTACATCGCAACTTATCTGCCGACCCTCTATCTGCAACGCGATCCACTGAACGGAATTGGCGGAATAATCGAATTCCATTTGAGGATGATCGAACTTCAGACCATGCCCTTGGCGGCGAACTCATATGAAAGCGACTGGTGGAGCTGGCCGCTTCTTTTAAAACCCATCTGGTACCATTTTGAAGCGACAGAGGGCGGCGGAAACCGGGCCATTTTTTACGTCGGCAATCCGGTGGTCTATTGGGGCGGTCTGATCGCACTTCTGGTCTGCCTTGTCGAAGGCCTCCGCCGGAAAGCTGCGGTGCCATTTCGAATCGGATTGGCCTTTCTCGCAAGCTGGCTGACCTTCGCCGTGTTACCCAAACAGATCGGCTTTTTATTCTATTACCATGGCTCGGCGATGATCATGTGCTTTGTCGTCGCCGCCGCGATTTCACTGGCTCCGGCTGGTCGGGTGAGAACGGGACTCTACTGGACCACGCTGGCCGCGAGCACGGCTGTATTCGCATACTTTGTGCCAGTGATTTATGCTCTGGAAATGGTTGAAGATCAGTGGCTGCGATATGTCTGGCTGCCAAGCTGGCCCTAGAGCTAGCCCTAAAGCTGGCCCCAGGTGAAGCGCGAAGACATGACATAATTCCAGACCGCCCCAACCAGAATTCCAGCCAGCGCTGACAGCGTCCAGATGACCCCCGTCTCACTAAACAAATAGGAGGCAACTCCGACATTGGCGATGGCGCCCAGCCCGCACACCAGACAGAAGCTCAGCCATCCTTTCAGCAGTCCCCACCCCTTTAGCCGGACATCGTGGAAGGTCAGCATGTTGTTCAGAAGGAAGTTGAACGTCATCGCCGCAATCACCGCGACCGACTGACTGATGATAAAATTCACGCCCGCGACCTGAAACAAACCAGCCAGTATCGCCATGTGAATAAAAACGCCCGCGCCGCCAACGATTGCGAATAAGGCAAAGCGAGCCGGTACGATGTGTCCCATCAGCCGGTCGTAGATCATCATCAAATACTGAAGGGCCGTCGGCGCATCGAGCTTGCTTTCGCCAGCCTCCCGACCTCGAAACACAAAGGGTTCTTCATGAAGCCGCAGGCGATCCCGACTAGAGAATACGATATCCAGAAGGATCTTGAACCCTCTGCCAGACAAGTGGGGGACAAGTTCGCGGAAGCGGTCTGCGCCTATAGCAAAGAAACCGCTCATCGGATCGCTTAGTGGTGCCTTGATGAAACGCTGCGCCAGGCGTGTCGCCCATTCAGACTGAGCTTCTCGTTTTGCAGACCAATCTGCTGTGCCGCCGCCTTGCGCGTATCGAGTTCCTACCGCCAGATCAGCCCTGCCCTCCAGAACCGGTTTAATCAGTTTCGGAAGCACGGTTTCATCATGCTGAAGATCAGCATCCATAATGGCGACCACCTGTCCTGCGGCACACAGTGCGCCTTCGATACAAGCCGAAGCGAGACCACGCCGTCCGATCCTCTGAATCACCCGGATCCGCGCATCCTTCGCCGCGATGGAACGGACAATATCTGCCGTACCATCCGGGCTGTCGTCATCGACAACGATAACTTCGAAACTTAAGCCTGAAAGCGCCGACTGCGCCCGTTCAATCGCCTCGGCAATGTTCCCGGCCTCGTTTCGTGTTGGCAGGATCAAAGAAACCTGAAGCATGTCCGACATCGCGTGTCAGCCAAAAGGCTTGTCGATGGATGGAGAGAACTGCGTAAAGAGCTTCGGCCCATCTTCCGTCATGTAGAGACAGTCTTCCAGACGAACGCCAAACTCACCAAAGATATAAATGCCCGGCTCGTTCGAGAAGCACATGCCAGGCGCGAGCTCTGTCTCTTCACCTGTGACGAAGTTGACGGGCTCATGCCCGTCCATGCCAATGCCGTGCCCCAGCCTGTGGGACAGGCCCGGCGTTTTATACCCGGGGCCGAACCCCTTACTTTCATAGAAGGCGCGGACTGTCGCATCCACTTTGCCAGCTGGCGTGCCGAGTTGTGCCGTTTCCAGCGCAAGCTCCTGGCCCTGTTTGACAGTGTTCCATATCTCCCGCTGACGGCTTGATGGCTCACCAAATACCCATGTCCGGGAAATATCGGATTCATAGTCGTGCACGCCACATCCACAATCCATCAGAATGATGGATCTTTCCCGCACTTCCTGTTTTGAGCCGGAGCCGTGTGGATAGGCGCTGGCTTCATTCAGCAGCACCATAGAGAATTCCACATTTCCACCAAGCTCGGTGGTGGTCTGGCTCATCAGCGATGAAACATCGAACTGCGTCATGCCCGCTTCGATGCGCGGATAGATATGCTCATAAGCCGCCAGTGTGATGTTATTGGCCGTCTGCATCAAAGCCAGCTCAGCGGGTGATTTGAACATTCGTACGCCGCGCGTAATCGGCATCCCTGACACGAGTTCAAAGCCCGGCAGAGCTTCGCCAATCCCGTTCGAAATAAAATGGCGAACCGTCTCTTCGACAGCGATTTTACCGGCTTGAACGCCGCGATCATTCAGAACGCCTTTGACGAGATCAAACGGATTTTCGTGCTCATTCCAGGTGCGGACCTCAATATCCACTTTCACAGATTCCTGGATTGAGGGTTCTTCAAAATAGGGTGTGATGACAACTGGCGTGCCATCAGCCGGGATAACCACTCCCGTAAAGCGCTCGGATCGCCACCAGGTAATGCCGGTGAAGTAAACCAGCGCCGAACCAGCTTCGATCACCAACGCGGCGATCCCCTTTTCCTGCATCAGCTTCTGGGCTTTTTCGAGCCTGGCCTGATGCTCTTCACGCGAGATCGGCGCAGCATCGGCCGCCATATTGGGGAGCGGATCGGAGGAAGTGTCCGTGCTTGCCGTCACCTGCCCCAAAGAGGAGGCTGCTCCGGCAAGCCCTGCGAGTTTCAGAAAATGTCTCTTGGTCAGTTTCACGCCGCAGCCCTCCAGGCAGGAATAATCCTGCCTGATCTGGAAACCACTACTCAACTGAGGTCAACTGCGCGGGATCACGCGGTTGGCAGTTTATAGTCCTTGAACTGCTCACGTAGCGCCAGCTTGTTGATCTTGCCGGTCGCTCCGAGTGGAATGGAATCAACAAATGCGACATCGTCAGGCGTCCACCATTTGGCGATTTTGCCTTCGAGCTGTTTGAGAATCTCTTCCTTCGTCGCGGTCTCGCCTTCATTCATCTGAATAATCAGCAGCGGGCGCTCATCCCATTTGGGGTGATAAATGCCGATGGCGGCAGCATTCGCGACTTTGGGATGACCCACCGCAATGTTCTCAAGATCAATCGAGGAAATCCACTCGCCGCCTGACTTGATGACGTCTTTTGAGCGGTCGGTGATCTGCATGAAGCCGTTTTCGTCAATGTTTGCGACGTCGCCGGTATCGAAGAACCCATCTTTGTCGAGAATCGATCCGCCGTCAGCACCGGCACCTTTGTAATAGGTATCGACAATGGCCATGCCGCGAACAAGCAAGTGACCGGATGTCTCACCATCGCGTGGAAGCTCTTTGCCGTTATCGTCAACGATCTTCATCTCAACACCAAACGGTGCACGCCCCTGCTTGAGCTTGCACGCAATCTGGGCCTCTTCGCTCAGTTTCTTCTGTTCTGGCGTGAGTGAGCCGACTGTCCCCAGAGGCGACGTTTCTGTCATGCCCCAGGCATGGCCAACCTCAACGCCATACTTCTCCTGGAAGGTACGAAGAATGCGTTCCGGGACCGCCGATCCGCCGATCACCACACGGGTCAGATCCGGAAGCTCCAGATTGTTCGCCTCCATATGCTGAAGCAGCATCATCCAGACAGTCGGCACAGCCGCTGAGGTCGTCACTTTGTATTTTGTCAGCATTTCATAGATGGATGCGCCATCCATCTGGGCACCCGGCATCACCATTTCAGCGCCCACTGCCGGACAGGTAAATGTCAGGCCCCAGGCATTGGCGTGGAACATCGGAACCACGGGCAGAACACGGTCATGAATTGAGATACCAAGCGCATCAGTCATGCCGGTCATCAGAGTATGCAGCACGTTTGACCGGTGCGAATAGAGGACACCTTTCGGGTTACCTGTCGTGCCGGATGTATAGCAAAGGCCACATGGCGTGTTCTCGTCAAAGTCACCCCAGACACAATCCTGGCTCTGACCGTTGATGTAAGCCTCATAGGAAACCGCATTTGCCAGCGAAGTTTCCGGCATGCCATCAGCGTCACAATAAATGACAAATTTTTCAATGGTCTTAAGGTGATCCTTCACCGCCTCAACCAAGGGCAGGAAAGTTGTATCAACGAACAGAATTTTATCTTCTGCATCATTTGCAATCCAGGCAATCTGCTCTGGGTGAAGACGCGGATTGATCGTGTGAAGCACCGAACCAATACCCATAGCGCCAAACCATGTTTCCATATGGCGCGAGGTGTTCCAGGCCAGCGTGGCGACCCGATCTGTCATCTGAATGCCGTCTGCCTTGAGCGCGTTCGACACTTGCTTCGCCCGATCATGGATCTCGGCGTAATTTGTTTCGACGATCGGCCCTTCAACAGTGCGCGTGATCACGCGCTGGCGTGGATAATTGAGTTTCGCATGCTCAATCACCTTGTTCACGGTGAGCGGCCATTCCTGCATTTTTCCGATTAAGGTCATGTTCTTCCCCTGACATCTGCTAGTAGGCGCTCGTTTGTAATGTGTATCGCCTTGTTACGAGCCCTAGGGAAAACATGGCCTGAGAAAAATCAAGTCTTGAGATGACGAAACTTTCCTCCACTACGAATAACCACTAACAGAGACACAATTACTTCAAACCGCCGGAACGTTTTCATGAAGATCCATGTATTGAGCACCATCGCAATGGGTACTCTTCTGCTTGCAGCCTGCACCCAGGAAGACCCTGGGGTGGCAAAAAGCGAACCCGCTAAAAGCGCATCTGGCGTGACGTCCGATCAGCCCGAGGCGACCATCGCCCGCTCACTTCCAGAGATATTTGACTGCCTACGAGAGAATAATGGCGTCGCTATCGCCGCGCACCGTGGCGGGCCTTATCCGGGCTATCCCGAAAACGCCATCGAGACCCTGCAACACGGATATGATCAGGGCGTACGCGTCTTTGAGGTGGATATTGCAGAGAGCCAGGACGGTGTTCTCTTCCTCATGCACGACCGCACCCTTACCCGCACCACAACCGGCGAAGGTTTCGTCGCTGAATGGGATTGGTCAGATATTGAGACCCTGAACCTGGTCGATAATCAGGGCATGGCCGTCGATTTCCGTGTCCCGACACTGGAAGCGGCGCTCAACTGGGCGGTGGAAACAGGCGCAATCCTGGAGCTCGACAAAAAGCCCACGACAAGCTTCTCCAACATTATTGAGGCTGTGCGGAAAACCGGAGCCCAGAACAACGTCATTATGATTTCCTACAATGACGACCAAGCCGCGGAAATCGCCCGCCTCGATTCCGATCTCATGATGACAGCGAGCGCCTTCAGCACCGAAGACATTGAAAGACTGATTTCATCAGGGGTCGAGCTTGAACAGCTCATCGCATGGACCGGAACTCGCGAACCCGATTTCGCGGCCTGGCAAGAAGTTCGCGGCGAAGGCGTGGAAGCAGCCTTTGGAACACTGGGCCGGCCGGGCGAACGTCTGGACGATCAGTACATGGCTGATGGAGACGGCAGCGAGTTTCAGGGTCTGGCAGATCGGGGCCTCACGCTGCTCGCCACCGATGTGCCGCTTGAGGCAGCCAAGGCCATAGATGGCGACGACATAGCATCCGAGAAATGCGGTCTCTGACCGACCATTTCAGGTGACCACGAAACTAGAAATAACAAAACTGATCAGGGGAAACGCACCATGGTGCCATACAAAGAACTCAGCCGCTCGATCGCAGGCAAAACGGCCGTCATCACAGGCGCAGCCTCCGGAATGGGCCGGGCCACGGCTCATCTCTTCGCCCGCGAAGGTGCCAATGTGGTCGTATCTGATCTCAGTCAGGAGAAGGTCGATGCGGTTGTGGAAGAGATCAAGGCAGCTGGAATTGAGCATGTCGTCGGCTGGGCGCTCGACGTCAGCGACCATGACGCGATCAAGCAGACCGTAGCGAAAACAGTCGAACATTTCGGCGGTCTCGATATTGTGGTGAATAATGCCGGCTTTGCCCATCTAGTGCCGTTCACAGCCGAAGACGACGACTATGAAGCGGCCTGGGATCGCAGCATTTCGGTTCTTCTTTCATCTCATCAACGCATGGTACGCGCAGCCCTGCCTCACCTCATAAAGTCCGGCGAAGGTCGCGTTGTGAACATAGCCTCGACCGAGGGCATGGGCGCCACCGCAAACAATTCGCCATACGTCGCCGCCAAGCACGGCGTGATTGGCCTCACCCGCGCCATGGCAACCGAGTTGAGCCGCGAAGGCATCACAGTGAACGCTGTATGCCCCGGACCAATCCACACCGGCATCACTGAAGGCATCAAGGACGAGCATAAGGAAATTTTCGCAAAGCGACGCGTTCCGCTTCGTCGGTACGGCATTCCTGAAGAAGTGGCTCACATCACGCTGAACTGCTGCCTGCCAGCCTCATCGTTCATGAATGGCGTCGCGATTCGCGTCGATGGCGGTCAACTGGCCCGAAACGCCTGACGTCCGGACAGAAAACTTTTCCTGCGGAGCTGTATTCAGCGACGAAAAAAAGCTAGGATAGAGGTCTGCAGGAGAGGCGCGTGACTCGCATTGGGTTGATCATCGCAATGTTCGGTTTGCTGGGCTTCAGTGCAAGCGCAACGAACGAGCTTGTGCTTCAGCGCGATTATTCCGCTCAGCCGCGCCAGCTCATCGTCTGTTCTTTTGACCCTTCAGTGCTGGCACACGGGTTCAGCGACAAACAGCTCGATGAGGTTGATTGGGCGGGATACCTGAAACGCAATATCACCATTACAGAACTGTCCCGCTTCAGATCCGCGACGCACGTGCCGACAGCGATGGGACCGATCACCACTATGCTTCCGCTTTCAGGCGTGGACCGGGAGCGCTCCGCCCGCGAATACGGCTGTCCCACCAATGAAAACTCCATCATTCTTTTTGGCAAAGATGGCACGGAGAAAACGCGCTGGTCAGCTCACGTGTCGAATGATGATTTGTTTGACTTTGTTGATGCACTGCCGGTTAAGGCGAGCTTGAACCTGCCGCAGACCACATCCCGAGGATAAGACCCCTGACATCGTCACCTGCAATACTTCTGGTCGCTCCCCAGATGGGGGAGAACATTGGCGCCGCTGCGCGGGTCATGGGAAATTTCGGTTTGTCGGATCTGCGAATAGTTGCGCCGCGCGACGGCTGGCCCAACCCCGCAGCTGAAACCATGTCCGCTGGCGCCTTTGCAGAAGGCGTCGTGACGCCGCGCCTTTTCGACTCGCTCGAAGAGGCTGTCAGCGACCTGACCTATCTTCTCGCCACAACGGCGCGCCAGCGCGGCATGGAAAAGCCTGTCTTTGGCACCGCGCGCGGCGTCCAGGCGCTGAGCAATCAACAAGGACCAACCGGCGTGCTCTTCGGTGCTGAAAAATCAGGCCTGCCGAATGAGGCTGTCGCGCTATGTGACGCGATCCTCACCTATCCGGTGAATTCCACCTTTGCATCACTCAACCTGGCTCAGGCTGTGGGCGTGTTCGCGCACGCATGGGCTGACGCGTCTCATGAGGCCGCGCCGGAGACAGGCAATCCCCCCGCACCACGCGAGCAACTGATCGGAATGATGGAGCATTTCGAAGACGAGCTCGAGCGCGCTGGCTTCTTCTTCCCGCCAGAAAAGAAAGACGTCATGATCCAGAACCTACGCAATGCCTTCACGCGCGCAGGCTGGACGGAACAGGAAACGCGGACCTTTCGTGGTGCCATAAAGGCGCTCGCAATCGGACGCGGCAAGGCCAGAATTCAGAGAGACTAAACCAAACAACGGGCTTTGAACCTGTGTCCGACAAGCCACAGATGAAAGCTACCGCAGCCTGCAAACGATTTTCACTTGCATTGAGACAAAACAATTGAGAATGCCTCTCAATACTATTTTGTTGTCATGAGTATTCCAATGAAGATGCGCCTCCTTGCTGCAACCATTCTCTCAGCCGCCGCCATTGCACCGGCTGGCTTCTCACAGACCGCCGATGAAGACGCTGACCTCCGACTTGAAGATATCATCGTCGTCGATTCCGGCTCACAAGTGGATCTGACCGAGCCCTATGCTGGTGGTCAGGTGGCGCGTGGTGGCCGTACCGGCCTGCTCGGCAATCTCGATTTTCTCGACTCGCCCTTCTCCGGCACAGCCTACACTGAAGAGCTTGTTCGCAATCAGCAGGCCGACAGCATCGGCGACGCTCTTCAGAACGATCCTGTGGTCCGCGTCGCCAAGGGCTTTGGCAACTTTCAGGAAGTCTATGTTGTTCGCGGTTTCCCGGTTTATTCTGACGATATGATGCTGAATGGCCTTTATGGCATTCTGCCGCGCCAGTTCGTTGCTGCGGAAATCGTAGAGCGTGTTGAAGTCTTCCGGGGGGCGAACGCATTCCTGAATGGCGCGGCTCCCGGTGGCAGCGGCGTTGGCGGCGCTTTCAACCTCGTGCCAAAACGCGCGCCAGAAGGCGGCCTCAATCGTGCGACCGTCGGCTATGAAAATCCTGGTCAGTTTTCAGGCGCACTCGACGTCGCCCGCCGCCTTGGCTCAGACGACGAATATGGCTGGCGCTTCAACGCCGTCCGCCGCGATGGTGAGGGATCGATTGATGATCAGTCTCGCGAGCTGAGTGTTCTCTCGCTTGGTACAGACTATGCCGGCGATCGCTTCCGCGCCAGCTTCGACATCGGGTATCAGGATAATCAGATCGATGCGCCACGCCCGCAGGTCACGCCGGTTGGCGGCGTCCCGGAAGTGCCACATGCTGATGTAAACTATGCCCAGCCCTGGACTTACTCCAATGAAGAGCAGCTCTTCGGCGTGGTTCGAGGCGAATATGATGTGACTGACTTCGTCACCATTTGGGCCGCCGCCGGTGCCCGCAATGGCGAGGAGGCCAATGTCCTCGCCAATCCAAGCGCGACCCTTGATGGCACCACTTCCGCCTATCGCTTTGACAACACACGTGAAGACGATGTGGTATCTGCTGACGCTGGTCTGCGAACAGAGTTCGAAACCGGTCCTGTTGGGCACCGCCTGATTGTCTCTGGCTCAACGGTCAAACTGGAATCAGCGAATGCTTATGCCTTTTCGAATTTTGCGGGCTTCGCAGGCGATCTCTACAGCCCATCTCCGGTTGCCCCACCAACGCCGGACTTCTTCATCGGCGGCGTTCTGAGCGATCCGTTGAAAACCGAAGAGAGTGAAACCTCGTCTCTTGCCGTGGCCGACATGATGTCCTTCCTGAACGGCAAGGTTCTGGCGACCATAGGTCTACGTCAGCAATGGATTGAGACGAAAACCTTTGACTATAATTCAGGAGCTGAGCTGTCCTCATATGATGACAGCGCCCTCACGCCTTCATTCGGTCTGGTGTACCAGCCAACCAGCACCTTCTCAGTCTACGGCAACTATTCCGAAAGCCTTCAGCCCGGAGCGACAGCGCCAGCGACAAGCGGCGGGACGCCAATTCTGAATGCCGGTGAAGTGCTGGAACCCTTCCGCAGCGATCAGGTCGAGGTCGGGGTCAAATATGACAGCGGCGTCCTGGCTGGCACGCTGGCCGCTTTCACACTCTCAAAGCCAAGCGCGATCGTCGAAAATCAGATCTACAGTGCCTCAGGTGAGCAGGACGTCATGGGTATTGAGGGCAGCATTTTTGGTGAGCCGACTTCAGGATTGCGTCTGATTGGCGGCTTTACCTGGCTCGATGCCGAGCTTGCCAACACGGAAGGCGGCCTCAACGAAGGCAATACACCGATCGGTATTCCCGAATGGCAGGCCAATGCGAATGTCGAATGGGACATACCCACCGTTGACGGCCTCACGGTTGAAGGTCGTATGGTCTTCACTGGCGAGCAGTATATCGATGCCGCAAACACCACTGAGCTCGACAGCTGGACACGCTTTGACCTTGGCGCTCGCCTCGTTGTGCCCCTCGAAACCAACGAGCTGACCTTCCGCGCGCGTGTCGAAAATATCGCCGATGAGGCCTATTGGGCGTCGACAGGCGGTTTCCCGGGCGCAAACTATCTCGTCCAGGGTAATCCGCGTACCTTCATGCTGTCTGCCAGTGTGGATTTCTGATAACAGGCCGGGGCAGAACTGGTCTGCCCCGGCCCCGCTTTAACTGCCATGATGTCACCCGCTTCCATCCGCACCTGGTCTGCCGTCCACAAATGGACAAGCCTTGTCTGCACGGCCTTTCTGCTGATGCTGTGCGTGACCGGTCTGCCACTGATCTTTCATGACGAGATTGAAGGTGCGCTGAACAGTGGGGAAACATGGCAACCGGCGAACCCGGATGGCCCGCTTCTTTCGCTGGATGAAATCCTGCAAGCGGCGCTCGACAATCGACCGGGCGAAGTTCCGCTCTTTATGAGCTTTGATGAGGACCGCCCAGTCGTGAATGTCACCACCGGGCCGACGCCTGACGCCCCGGGCAGTCAGATGTATTTTGAGCGCTTCGACCGGACGAGCGGCGAGATCGTACCTGCGCCAACAGGCGATGGCGGCGTGATGGAGTTTCTCCTCCAGCTGCACACCGACATGTTTCTGGGGCTTGGCGGCATGCTCTTCCTTGGCGCCATGGGGTTGGCATTCCTCGCTGCGCTGATCTCAGGCGTGGTGCTTTATGCCCCCTTCATGCGCAAGCTCGAATTCGGCACCTTGCGGCTGAACCGCTCAAAGCGCCTCAAATGGCTCGACTATCACAACCTGCTAGGCATCGTCGCACTGGTCTGGATGAGCGTTGTCGGCCTGACTGGCGTTGTGAACACGCTTGCCGTACCGCTGCTGGAAGTCTGGCAGAATGACAGCCTCGCTGACCTCACCGAAGAGTTCAGCGGATCACCGGTGGCCACTGAGCTGTCCAGTGTTCAGGCCGCAGTTGATCGCGCCCGTGCAGAGGCGCCCGGCGCCTGGGTTCAGTTTGTTGCTTTCCCGGGCGGCGGCTGGTCCACTGATTACCATATGTCCGTCTTCATTCGCGGCGACACGCCTGTCACCAGCCATATGACGACACCTGTCCTTATTGAAGCTGAAAGCGGTGCCTTTGCAGGCATGCGCGAAATGCCATGGTATATGAAGGCGCTCGCGCTTTCCGGACCTCTGCACTTTGGTGATTATGGCGGCATGCCGCTGAAAATCATCTGGGCGCTTCTGGACCTTGCGACGATCATAATTCTCGGAACGGGCCTCTATCTCTGGCTGGTTCGGGCGCGCCGCCCGAACATGATCCCCGAACGCATGTTAGAGCCAGCAGAATGAAATCGCTCCTTTCAAAGACATTTTTTCTACCGCTGGTCATCGGCTCACTGGCCGCACTCGGACTGACCCTGGCATTGCTGGGCAATGGAGTGTTTGATGTTTTGTCCTGGCTGACGCTATTGCCGGGCCTTCTGGCCATTATTCTGTTTCGCGTCTCTGCCTCGACGACCAAACGGCGTTGATCCAGGCGAAAACACGGCCTAATCAAAGAGTATGTCTGAAACACGCCCCAAACCAACGACGAAACAGATGATGATCTGGGCCATTCCGGCCATTGCCGGCCTGCTCTTCACGATCATGGCGCTGATTATTCATAATGGAGTTGAGTGGGGGCTTGGCGTCACACTGTTCGGAATTCTCTATTTCCTGATCCGGTATGGCAATCAGACCATCGAGACACCGGATCAATAGTCACATCCGGCACTTGACTTACGCCTGCCTTTCGGGCTTTTAGCGCGCTTCGCCCCGTTTACTCGGGTGCGGAAGCATTTCCAGCCGAAGTGGTTACCGGTTCGGCGTCCGGGAATGCGACAACAAAATTTATGACGGGATGGTTGGTGTCCGCCGTTGAAATCGTTCTTCGCAATAAGGCGTTGAACCGGACCCGGTCGAATGAATGAGGTTGATATGTCTCGCAGACATAGCACGAAGTATAAGATTGATCGCCGCGTCGGCGAAAACATCTGGGGTCGCCCAAAGTCACCAGTCAACAAACGCCCGAACCGCCCTGGTCAACATGGTGGCGCACGTCGTGGCAAAATGTCCGACTTCGGTACCCAGCTGATGGCGAAGCAGAAACTGAAATTCTACTATGGTGACATCACCGAGAAGCAGTTCCGCCGTACATATGACGAAGCTAACCGCCGTAAAGGCAACACGGCTGAGAACCTGATCGGTCTTCTCGAAAGCCGTCTGGACGCGTTTGTTTACCGCTCTAAAATCGTACCAACAATCTTCGCAGCACGTCAGTTCGTGAACCACGCGCACGTGAAGGTGAACGGTGTTCGTACCAACATTCCTTCCTACCGCCTGAAGCCAGGTGATGTGGTTGAAGTTCGTGACCGCGCGAAGAACATGGCGCTGGTTCTGGAAGCCCTCGGTTCTGGCGAGCGCGACATTCCTGACTATATCGACGTTGACCCGAAAGCCATGACTGCAACTTTCGTTCGCATTCCTGAGCTGTCTGATGTTCCATACCCTGTGAAAATGGAACCAAACCTGGTCGTCGAATTCTACTCCTCTTAAGAGGACTGAAGACACGAAGTTTCAAAGCCGTCCGGTCTATCCGGGCGGCTTTTTTCGTTGCAAGCTCACCAGATGAGCTTTGATATTCCTTCTTCCGAAAAAGTCGCTGACCAGCTGATCGCCAAACCAGGCAAATCATTCAAACTGAAAGACATCCCAACCCGGGATGAGAGTCTGTTCGAAGACAAACACGCCGCACGCGCCAGCACCGAGGAAGATGCCCGCGAGATCGATCGCCTTCAGGACATTCTCTACGCTGAGCAAAAACGCGCGCTTCTGGTTGTCCTTCAGGGCATAGATACGGCCGGCAAAAGCGGCACCATGCGCGCGGTATTTGCCTATACCAGCCCGCTGGGCCTGCAGGTCGCTGCCTTCAAAAAGCCTACCGACCTAGAGCTCGCCCACGACTATCTCTGGCGCGTTCATCAGGTCGTGCCGCGCAAAGGGTTTATCGGCATCTTCGACCGCTCCCATTATGAGGATGTGCTGGTGGTAAAAGTTCGCGGCTTCGCACCTAAAGACGACATTGAACGTCGCTATGACCAGATCAATCAGTTTGAGAAACACCTCACAGAGAACGGCACGGAAATTCTCAAATTCATGCTGCACATCTCTCCAGAGACGCAGGCCGAACGACTGAAATCCCGTCTTGCTGAGCCGCACAAGCGTTGGAAGTTCAATCCGGGAGACCTCGAAGACAGAAAGCTGTGGCCTGAGTTTATGGATGCCTATGATGACATGGTTGAACGATGCTCTACAGAGCACGCGCCCTGGTATGTCGTGCCGTCAGATTCCAAATCGCGCCGGAACGCCATGATTGCACGAATCGTCCGTCGCAAGCTCGAACAGATGGATCCGCAATATCCCGACCCGGGTTGGAAAGCTGAAGATTACGACCTCTGATCCTTTCAACCCAAGTCTCCTGTCACTGATGACGAATCGGGCGCTCAAGAGCACCCCTGCGCATGATTCCGGCTTACACGCGATCGTGAGGGCAAACTCGCATTCGCGCGTTGTGTTCAGGGGTGGCCCCACTTAAAGCCAGCGAAACTAAAATGGCAGGGACGGGTCGACGTGAAACACATCGCGTTAGGATTAGTGTGCAGTTTATTCATTGGATTTTCGGGCGCCGAAGCACAGACAAAGAATAATCCCATCCCCGATCCGGCGACCTATGTGCCAACCGTAAAGCCGGTTCGCATCTCGCCTGAAGAAGCACCCATTATCGACGGGTATCTGGACGATTCGGTCTGGGAAAAAGCTGCTGTCATCGATGAATTCTACAAGGTGGCGCCGACCCTGGGTCATCCGAGTGAAAAAACCCGCGTCTATTTCGCCTATGATGCTGAAGCGCTTTACGTTGCCTTCGAAGCCTTCGACTCCGAACCGGAGAAGATCATCAATCGCATCATGACGCGTGACGGTGAAGTCTGGCGCGACGACATGATCCGTTTCTACATCGACCCGTTCAATACAGGTCTCGGTGGCTTCGGCTTTGATATCAATGCCCTTGGTGCGCGACTTGACCGGATTATTCAGAAAGGTCGCGCGCCAATTGATGAGTGGGACACAATCTGGGACACAGAAGGCCGCGTGACAGACGAAGGCTGGGTGGTTGAAATGGTCATCCCCTTCCGATCGATTAGTTTCGATCCGGAGAATTCTGATGGCTGGGGTCTGCTCATCACCCGCGAACTGGCACATAAGAGCGAAGAAATTCGCTGGTCCAGCATCGATCCCGGCGTGGCCAAATTTGACTTTCGCCAGCCTGGCCGCCTTGTCGGCGTGCAGGATATCGAACAGGGACTCGGCCTCGATGTTGAACTTCTCGGCACGGTTATCGCATCGCGCGACTGGACCAACCCACGCGATGACGACGTGTCCATCGAGCCGAGCGCCAACATCTATTACAAAATCACGCAATCGCTGACCGGGCTTCTGACTCTCAATTCAGACTTTTCAGACACCCCGCTGGATACGCGCCAGATCAACACAGGCCGGTTTTCCCTCTTCCAGCCAGAAACCCGCGACTTCTTTCTTCAGGATGCCGCCGTTTTCGAATTCGCGGGCGATATCTTCACCGGAAGCCCAAACGGCCAACCTTTCTTCTCGCGGCGCATCGGGATTGTAAATGGCGAGCAAGTGGATCTGAAAGCGGGTCTGAAGCTGAGCGGTGAAATCAAGGGTGTGGAGCTTGGCGTACTCAGCGCCATAATGGGCGAAACGGATAATCTTGAGTCGCAGACCCTTTCCGTCGGGCGAGCCAGTCTGGATGTGCTCGACAATTCCCGGCTCGGCTTCATCGCCACCAATGGCGACCCGACAGGCAACACCAACAACTCGCTCTATGGGTCTGATTTTATTTACAGAAACAACAGCTTCATGGGCGGCGGCCTCTTACAGGCCACAGCATTTTACATGAAGTCACTCTCCTCAATTGCTGATGATGAATCCTTTGGCATCAAGGTGGACTATCCCAACGACAAATGGACCTGGAGCGTCTCAGCCAATGAAATCGGAGAGCAATTCAGACCGGCCCTTGGCTTTGTGAACCGCCCCGGCATCCGGGATTATGGCGCCAGTTGGCATCGCCGGTTTCGTACGCGGGATAGCTGGTATCAATACTGGCAGTTCGGCACGAGCCACGATTACATCACCAATTTTGATGGTGAGATGCAGACGCGCAAAAACTCGCTCAACTTCGATGTAGAGCTGCGCGCCACAGACCGGATTGGCTTCCGTTTGTATGAGGGTGAAGAAGTCGTCAATGCGCCCTTCCTCCTGCCCACGGGTATCGTCGTACCAGCTGGGCGCTATAACGCGAATGGTGCGTTTGCGTCGCTCCGCTCGTCCTTCTCCAGGCCGTATGGTACGGATTCAGATATTCGATTTGAAGAATATTTCGGCGGAGAGCGCCTGCGAACCACGTTGAATGGATCGCTTCGTCCATCGCGATACTGGAATTTGAACGTCACCTGGGAGCGCGATCAGATATCGGTGCCGGCCGGCGATGTAACCGTTCAGATCTATGCGCTGGAAAACGTGGTGAACATGTCCTCTGATGTTTCGATTGAGACCCAGGCCCAGTACGACAATATCTCTGAATCCTTTTCGCTGTTCAGCCGGATGCGTTGGGAAGTGCGCCCGGAAACCGAGGTCTTTCTGTCTCTCGGTCACGGCGCCATCCTCCGGTATGACGACTTCCCAAGGGATTTCAGATCACTGCAGACCCAACTGGTGCTCCGCGTCGGTAACCGTTTCCAGTTTTAGAATATTTCGGACTGCTGTCATATTGATACTTGACGATCAATTATTGAAAAGCGATAAGTTATTTATTGCTTTTCAATAAGGTTCAGATCTATGAATATTCTCACCCTCGCAGCGCTGTCAGGCATGCTTCTCGCCACAGCGGGCTGCGTCGTCATTGATGCAGATTCACACGAAGACTGGGATGCCAGTTTTTCATCGGGTACCGAGCGTCTCTACTCTGCGGATATCTCGAATAACGAAATCTCCGTTCGCGTCGCCGCATCGGGCTGCACAACCAAAGATTTTTTCGATGTCGATGTTGATCATGAAGGCGGCAACACGTTCGAAATCGAATTAGACCGCGAACGCCGCGACTATTGCGAGATGCTCCAGCAAGACGGGGAACGCCTGACTTGGACGTTCTCAGAACTAGGAATTCCGAATGGCGCAAAAGTCATCCTGCGCAATCCGGTAGGCCGATAAACCGGCCAAATGCCCGAGAAACTCTCAGAGGGTCTTCGGACCCTCTTTTTTTATGGGTAGAGGCGCGTCGTCGTCCAGTTTGCGGCTTCGCTCTCTCGCCGGAACACCAGGCGATCATGAAGCCTGAACGGCCGATCCCGCCAGAACTCGATTTCAACCGGCTTGAGCCGAAAGCCTGACCAGAATTCCGGCCTCGGCACTTCACCCAGGCCATACTTTGCAGCATATTTCGCAACGCGCTTTTCAAGCGCAAACCGGCCTTCAAGCGGACGCGACTGCTCGCTGGCCCAGGCACCAATCCGGCTGTCGCGCGCCCGTGATTGAAAATAGGCATCTGCCTCTGCATCGGAGACGGTTTCAACAATGCCTCTGACGCGGATCTGCCTGCGAAGTGATTTCCAATGAAAACACAGCGCCGCCTTTTTCTGTCCGAGCAGCTCCCTGCCCTTCGCACTTTCAAAATTCGTGTACCAGACAAAGCCATCCGCATCGGCGTCCTTGAGAAGCACCATGCGCACATTTGGCAGGCCATCAGCATCCACCGTCGCCAGTGACATTGCGTTTGCATCACTCGGCTCAGACTTCACCGCCTCTGCCAGCCAGTCGGAGAAGAGATCAAACGGATCTTCTTTGGAGAAGAAAACGCTGTCATCCGCCGGCATGTCACTTTTGCGGTCTTCATAGTCGGGTGACGCCGGAATGATCCCGCCGATTTGCTTTTTGGTCATGACACGCCCTTCGATCACATCCTTCTGCGCTCTATGTCAGCCCCATCGCCGCCGAGATCAAGTCAAAGGAGGGCTCAGATCACCCGCTTTCCTGCAACCACCCGACGGTTTCTTGTCGATATTTTTCTTTGGGCATTCAAATCAGTGCCGGGACCACTTAAGACAGGCGGCGAGACCGCAAACGTCGGTGCGCAAACTGAACCCGGATAGAAAACGACATGTCGCATAACACCTTTGGTCATCTTTTTCGCGTCACCACCTGGGGTGAAAGCCATGGCCCGGCAATCGGCTGTGTTGTTGACGGATGTCCATCCGGCGTCCGGCTGGATGTCGAAGAGATTCAGAAATATATGGACCTCCGCCGGCCAGGGACCTCCCGCTTTGTCACTCAGAGGCGAGAGCCCGATCAGGTAAAAATACTCTCTGGCGTTTTTAGTGATGACCTGACCGAAGAGAAATTTGGCGGGCAAGTCACAACAGGTACACCCATTTGCCTGATGATCGAGAACGTCGATCAGCGCTCCAAGGATTATTCGGACATTCGCGACAGATATCGTCCAGGCCATGCTGACTACACCTATGATCAGAAATACGGAGTGCGCGATTATCGCGGCGGTGGCCGATCCTCAGCACGTGAGACGGCCTCTCGCGTCGCCGCGGGCGCCGTTGCGCGCGCCGTGCTCGGCACAGGCGTTAGCATCCGGGCGGCGCTGGTTCAGATTGGCGAGCATAAGATCGACCGCGCAAAATGGGATTGGAGCGAAACTGAAAAGAATGCGTTCTGGTGCCCCGACGCCGACACAGCAAAAACCTGGGAAAGGTATCTGGACGATATCAGAAAATCCGGCTCATCGGTCGGCGCTGTCATCGAAGTTGTTGCTGAAGGCGTTCCAGCAGGCTGGGGC
>CETS01158426.1_pt1 | contig 28700 bp, 28 predicted proteins | sample 356391 | NCBI WGS metagenome assembly CETS01 (sample SAMEA2622673, study PRJEB7988) | marine metagenome | isolation source: saline water (ENVO:00002010), including
TGCGCTTCCGACACCGCCCAATCCGGCGAAGACCTCACCTCTCCACCATCCTTTGGTGAGGTCTCAGCCGGCGATATCCCGGATGATTCAGCTATCTATAGCTGCGGCAGCGAGACGGTCACCGTCGACTATTACGACGAACGCGCGATCGTTCGCACAGAGCGGACCAATTACGCCCTTGACGATATGGAGGCTGCATCAGGCGCGAAATATGGGGGCCCTACACCCGATGGCGAGGTGATCTTCTGGTCTAAAGGCGACACTGCGCGCCTCAGCGTTGCAGGTAAAGAAAAAGATATTTGCCGTATCAAACGCGACAACGGTTTTGATGCCTCCCAAATCGATGACATCACCAATCGCGAATGGGTGGTCGAAGACATCAACAATGCTGGCATTCCTGACAGAGCCCGCGCCACGCTGAACTTCGAGTCAGACGGCAATATTAGCGGCCGCACGGGCTGTAACCAATACAATGGCTCTTGGGAAATCAAAGGCGACCTGATCACCTATTCTGTGCTTGCCGTGACGAAAATGGCATGCCCCCCAGCACTGATGGATATGGAAAATAAGTTTCTGGCCGTCCTGTCAGAACCAACTGTGGTCAAACTGAGCGATAACGGTCTTCTGTCTCTCGGCTCGACCGCGGGGACGATTGAGGCGCGTTAAGCCGGTTCCCGCTTGACTTCTGGTCTCACTTCGCGAGCGTTAGCCAAACGCTGTAAACGGGAGATCTGAAAATGCGCGGCTTAGTAGGATTTCTTACAATCGCTGCATGCTGTCTCGCATCAGTTCTGCCGTCTCAAGCGCAAACCGCTCAGGGCCTGCGTATCGCCACTGAAGTCACCCGGCAATTTCATGAAGAGGCTGGCGATGTTCTGATCTGGGATGATCAGAACTATAACGCGCTCATCAATGCGATACAGGGGCTGGACCGTCACGGCCTTGATCCGGAACACTACCGGCTTTCAAGGCTTCTGGCTCTGCGCACAGATCGTCGTGCGCGCGACCGCGTGGCCACGAGCGCCTGGCTGATGGCCGCCACGCACCTTGGCTATGGCAAACTGGACCCGGTGTCTGTTGAACCAGATTGGACCGCAATCAACAGACCATCTGACTTCGGTGCTGTGCTGCGATATGCTTTGTCTTCGAGGCGCATTGCGACGAGCCTTGAGCAGTTTGCGCCCGTCCAGCCCGGCTATAGCCTTCTCAAGGCTGAGCTGGCCCGGTTGAAACTCGCAGCAATGGAGCCTGTCTCGAATGTCCCCGAGGGTCCTGCATTGAAAGCCGGGATGACAGGTGATCGGGTCACAGCGCTTCAGAACCGTCTCGTACAGCTTCAGCTCCTCCCTTCCGATGCCGCCACCGGAACCTTCGATGAAACAACCCTGGTTGCTGTCGAAACCTGGCAGCACCGGGCTGGTCTCGACGCAGACGGTGTCGTCGGTGCCGCAACGGTCCGAACGCTCAACCGGGGTGTGGAGGACCAGATTGCGCAGGTCCGTGTGAATATGGAGCGGTGGCGCTGGTTGCCCGCCGACCTCGGACCGCGCCATTTACGCGCCAATATCGCAGCTTTCGAAGTCACAGCCTATGAGGCTGGCTTACCCGTTCGGACTCATCTGACAATTGTTGGAAAGACCTATCGGAAAACGCCCGTATTTTCTGATGAGATTGAGTACATTGTCTTCAATCCCTGGTGGGAAACTCCGACGAGCCTGGCACGGTCCGATAAGTTGCCAATGTTCAAAAAAGACCCCGACGCCGTCACCCGGCTTGGATTTCAGATTCTGAATAGCGCCGGAGCCGTTCTCGATCCCTCGACCATTAATTGGAATGACTATTCAGCATCCAACTTTCCGTTTCGCATCCGTCAGGCTCCTGGCTCGGACAATGCGCTGGGCCAAGTCAAAATTATGTTTCCCAACGTTCATAATGTCTATCTGCACGACACACCCTCGCGGGGATTGTTCGCCCAGAGACAGAGAGCCTTTTCTTCCGGATGCCTGCGAACGCAGGATCCGATCTCGCTGAGCAAGTGGCTCCTTCAAGAAACGCCCGAATGGGATGAAGCGCGCATAGATGCTGCAGTCGCCAGCGGCAAGGAAACCCGGGCTACACTGTCTGCCCGTGTCCCGGTGCATATCCTCTATTTTACCGTCATATCCGATGGTGCGGGAGGTGTTCGCTATCTCGATGACATTTATCAGCGTGATGCCCGCGTGCTGAACGGACTAGCTGAAATGCCAATCGTATCAGAGGTCAATTGAGTTCGTGGGCTACAGTCACTAACTAGAGCAGAGACATGGCTTCGTCGGGAAGCCTCTGGAAGATACGGGATTTGAGGGAATGTCGGACGTAAGCGGAACTCATGATGATCAGGCCACACTGGTAAGCGGCGCACTGACGTCCATGCACCTCATGGCAGCAGCCGACCGGTATCTCTCTGAAGAAGAAGTCCATCTTATTGCCGACCTCCTCTACAAGACAACTGGAGAGGAAGTCGGCCCCGAAGCGATCATCGCCATGTCACGCGAGATTGACGAGCAATCGACCGGCGGCGCCGTATTCTGGCAGGCCGCCTTTGAACCCTATCGGAAGTTGTCGCTTGATGCCCGCGGCATCATTCTGAAATGTGCCATGATGGTGGCTCTGTCTGATGGCGATTTCCATGACGAGGAGAAGCGTACGCTTGGCGATCTGGCAGGTTGGCTTGGCCTCTCCATGGACGAGTTCAATGCCATCCTCACAACGGTTGAAAATGAGATGGGCGACTAGGCGACCGTCTGGTTTAGCGACAACCGCTCTTATTCACCGGAAGGTAGTCATGACGCGCTCACTTGATCCCGATGACTGGGCGGCATTTCGCCAGCGCGCCCATGAGATGCTGGATGCCTCGATCGACCGGATGGAAGGGTATTCTGAGGGCGCTGTCTGGAATGTTCCGACGGCTTTCAACCCCTCTTTGACCGATGGCCTTCTGGGTGCAGGGCCTGGAGCGGCCGACCAGGCCCTCAAATCGGTCCTGTCTTATGGTGTGGGAAATACCCATCCCCGTTTCTTCGGATGGGTACATGGCGCAGGCACGCCGACGGGCCTTGTTGCTGAAACCATCGCTACGACCCTCAATGCCAATTGCGGCGGCCGAAATACGGGTGCGCTGAAAGTCGAACAGGCCGTTATTGACTGGGCGCTAAAGCTGATCGGCATGCCCGAAACAGCAAGCGGCCTCATCACAACCGGGACAAGCATGGCCACAATCGTCGCACTTAAAGCTGCGAGAGACCGGGCATCTGACTTCTCGGCGCGGCGTGAAGGCGTCGCAGCCGGCTCAAAGCTGGTCGGCTACACATCAGCAGGCGCACATTCCTGCCTCGACCGGGCATTTGATATGCTGGGGCTTGGCAGCGAGGCATTGCGAAAAGTGCCCGTGGACGACAATGGACGGATGCGATCCGATGCGCTGAAGACCGCGATAGATCAGGATCGAGCGAATGGCTTTACGCCTTTCGTGATCTGCGCCACCGCAGGGACAGTCAATCGTGGCGCCATTGATAAGCTTCAAAGCCTGGCGGACATTGCCGACGTACAAGAGCTCTGGTTTCACGTGGACGCCGCCTTCGCTGCGGCGCTCGCGCTAAGCGAAGACCTGAAACCACGCCTTGAGGGCATATCACGTGCGTCTTCCATCGCGTTTGATTTTCACAAGTGGATGCAGGTGAATTATGACGCAGGCTGCGTCCTGATCCGGGATGAAGAGGCCCATCGCCGCGCGTTCTCAGATCGGCCAGATTATCTCTCGGAAATGGACCGAGGTCTGGCTTCCGGCATGCCCTGGCCGGTGGATTACGGCCCCGAACTTTCCCGCGGTTTCCGCGCCCTTAAGGTGTGGGCGCAGCTGATCGAGCATGGCCCGGCTAAACTCGGCGAAGTGGTGGAACGGAATGTCCGGCAAGCTGCCTATCTGGCTCAGCTTGTTCAAAAAGCCGACAATCTCGAACTTCTCAGTTATGACGGGCTCAACATCTGCAACTTTCGCGTCACGCGCCCGGGGGCTTCGGAGGCCGAGCTGGATGCTCTGAACAGCGAGATTGTGATCCGGCTTCAAGAGAGCGGGATCGCCGCGCCATCTACGACGCGCATTGACGGCAAGCTCGCCATCCGCGTGAACATCACCAACCATCGCACCCGGATGGAAGATATGGATGTTCTGGTGGAGGCCGTTAGCCAGAATGGTGCTGCGCTTCAGGCATAAAAAACGCCGGATAGCTCCGGCGTTTTTCGTCAGTCAAATTTTTTGAAGACCTAGTAGCGATAGTGCTCTGGCTTGAACGGGCCCTCTGGGGACACGCCGATATAGGCGGCCTGTGATGGGTCCAGCTTGGTCAACTCAACGCCGAGCTTGTCGAGGTGAAGAGCAGCAACCTTCTCATCGAGCGCTTTCGGCAGAGTGTACACTTCGTTCTTGTACTCGTCACCGCGCGTCCAGAGCTCGATCTGGGCGAGGGTCTGGTTGGTGAAGGAGGCTGACATCACAAAACTTGGGTGGCCAGTCGCGTTGCCGAGGTTCACGAGACGGCCCTGCGAGAGAAGGATGATACGCTTGCCATCAGGGAATTCGATCATATCGACCTGTGGCTTGATGTTCGTCCATTTGAAGTTCTTCAGAGCATCAACCTGAATCTCATTGTCGAAGTGACCGATATTACAGACGATCGACATGTCTTTCATTTTGCGCATGTGATCGACTGTGATGATGGATTTGTTGCCGGTGGCTGTCACGAAGATGTCCGCGCGTTCAAGCGCGCTTTCCAGCGTTTTGACCTCAAAGCCGTCCATAGCAGCCTGAAGCGCACAGATCGGGTCGGCTTCGGAGACGATAACGCGTGCGCCTGAGCCAGCGAGCGAGGCCGCAGACCCTTTACCCACATCGCCATAACCCGCGACGAAAGCAACTTTACCGGCCATCATCACGTCGGTACCGCGGCGGATGGCATCGACAAGGCTCTCTTTACAGCCGTATTTGTTGTCGAACTTCGACTTGGTGACAGAGTCGTTCACGTTGATGGCAGGGAATGGCAGCTCACCCTTTTTCATCAGCTGATACAGGCGGTTCACACCCGTGGTTGTCTCCTCAGACACGCCCTTGATGTTTTCTTTCACTTTGGTGAACCAGCCGGGAGACTGCGCCATACGCTTCTTGATCTGAGCTTTGAGGACCTCTTCTTCCTCAGAAGAGGGATTGGCGAGAACATCTTCACCCGCCTCAGCCCGAGCGCCGAGCAGGATGTACATGGTGGCGTCGCCACCATCATCGAGGATGAGGTTGATGATTTCGCCATTCGGCCATTCAAAGATCTTGTCTGCGAATTCCCAGTACTCTTCCAGGGTCTCACCTTTGTGCGCGAAAACCGGCGTACCATTATCTGCAATGGCTGCGGCAGCATGATCCTGAGTGGAGTAGATGTTACAGCTGGCCCAGCGTACTTCAGCGCCCAGTGCTTCCAGCGTCTGGATCAGAACAGCGGTCTGGATCGTCATGTGCAGAGAGCCGGCAATACGGGCGCCTTTCAGCGGCTGGCTCGGCCCATACTCTTCACGGGCGGACATCAGGCCCGGCATTTCAGTTTCCGCGATGGCGATTTCTTTCCGGCCGTATTCGGCGAGCGAGATATCAGCTACCTGATAGTCGTTGGACATACGTGTCTTCCTGTCGGTTTAAGGTCAGTTTGAGAGCGGTATATCAGCCCTCCCCCTAATCATCAAATCATATAAGTATTCCTTTATATGTTTTTCGAGGATGACAATTCAGCAACCATCACAGAAAATGCTTTGGTTCGAACAGTTAGCAGTCCTATTCTGTGAACCGACCCAGCAGCCTGCCGGAGTAGTGTGTGCCCGAAATCAGATCCGCCCTTTTTCGCCAACTCGCCGTTTGTTGCCTGGGACTTTCTGCCCTCGCCCTGCCTGTACTGGCGCAGGAACGCCTGCCATTTCGACAAGGCCCAAGCGGTGCAGCGCTAGACGGAGCGGTGTATGTGAAGCCGGGTGCACTTCTGCTCGCGACCTTCGACACCAATCAGGATTTTCAGATCACAGAGGCCGAAATCGAAGCTGGTGCCCGCCAGACCTTCAAGATTGCCGACGCCGATCAGGATGGCTTCATGTCGCCGCTTGAGCAAAGAGAATGGGCCTCGCGAATAGGCAGTGATGCAGATGTCATCGCCAATCCGACGACCTTTCCCTCAGCTTTACCGGCTCAGGTGACCGAAGATGAATTTGTTTTCGGCTTGCAGACCTTCGCGCAGCGCTTCGAAACGCCTGTTTCAGATAACAGCGAAGAAACGGAAATCCTTATTCGGAACTTCACATTCGAACCTGAACGAACCCGGCCAGTCGAAGATAATGTAAAGGATGACATAGAGCGCCTGCGCCGACCTGTCATTTCTGACCGTCGCCAGACAAACGGCATGCGCTAGATCAGACGTCTTCGCCGAACCGGTTTCTGACCAGTTCAGTCAGCGCCGTCACCGCATCCTCGGCATCAGAGCCTTCTGCCGTGATTTCGATGTCCAGGCCTTTGCTCGCCGCGAGGGACAAGAGTTCCATGATGGACTTGCCATCTGCCGTCATGCCAGCGCGCGAGACGGTAATCCGGGCCTCATAATTCTGTGCCAGTCGGGAAAAGGCCGCTGAGGCCCGCGCATGCAATCCTCGTTGATTGCAGATTTCTACCTGAACTGAATACACGCGACTAACCGGACTTCACCAACACCTTGGAGGCTATTGAGATGTATTTGCGGGCGGCTTCCTGAGCCGCTTCAGCGGCTTCCGCAAGCGCCATGGTGCCACGCACTTCTGACAGCTTGATCAGCATAGGCAGGTTCACACCCGCCAGGACTTCTATCTTGCCCTGCCCCATAACTGAGATCGCAAGATTGGACGGCGTACCGCCAAACATATCAGTGAGCAGGATCACCCCGTCACCATCATCGCAAGCTTCGGCTGTTTCAAGGATTTGCGTACGACGCGCATCCATATCGTCATCCGGCTCGATAGAAATGGCGCGAAAACGCCTTTGCTCACCAACGACGTGCTCGGTCGCTGCGACGAGTTCACGCGCAAGCTTCCCATGACTGACCACGACAACACCAATCATAAAGATTGTCCTTGTACATTTCCCGAAGGCCAGACTGAGGTCAGTCTGAACCTGTGGCAAGAGCAAATGACGGAGCGCACTGCTCAATCTGGTTGTGAAAGCCTGCCGGATGCACGAACCTCACAGGTGTGTGTCAAATAAGTGACAGCCCGCCTCGGCTCAGGCCGTTGGAAGCGTGACGACGAAGCGCGCGCCTTTGATCTCGCCATCCGTACCGAAAGTGTTTCCCGCCTCGACCGTGCCGCGATGGCTTTCAATGATCTGAGCGACGATCGATAACCCCAGACCTGAGTTGAGGCCAAACTTCGCGCCGGCGGGGCGGTCCGTATAGAAACGTTCAAAGATTTTTTCGAGCTTATCGGTTGGAATACCCGGCCCCTGGTCTTCCACGACCACTTCCGCGACCATACGCCCATCCTGCAGGAAACGCCCGGCTTTAATGTTCACCTGACCGTCTTTTGGACTGAAGGACCGCGCATTTTCTATCAGATTGCGAAAGACCTGACCGAGCGGACCTTCTCGCCCCCGAACCAGAAGATCGTTGGTATTCTCATCGAGCTGGAAGGTGACATGCGGGTCACCCTCATTGCGCACGGCATCATAAGTCTCAGCCAGGTCGGAAAGCAGCTTGCCCAGATTAACCTCTTCCATGGGTGACCGCGCGGCTTCGGCCTCGGCACGTGACGCATTGGAGATATCTGTGATGAGGCGATCCAGTCGCCGCACATCTGATGCAATCACCTTACGCAGCTTTTCGAGCGCGACGGGATCGGTCACACGCTCTGCAGTTTCCACGGCACTGCGAATGGATGTGAGCGGATTTTTGAGCTCATGGGCAACATCTGCGGCAAAGGCCTCATTCGCCACGATCCGGTCGAACAATGCCGCAGTCATGGACTCAAGCGACTCTGCCAGCTCGCCGATCTCATCGCGTCGATGCGTCAGGTGAGGGAGTTCGAGCCGCTCGGCTGCCCCGGACCTTACGCGATCCGCTGCAAGCGAGAGCCGCCGCAGAGGCCTTGCGATCATGAATGCCAGGAGTGCCGCAGACAGGAGGGAGACAATGATTGCGACCCCGATAAAAGGCAAAAGGGCCGCCCGTTCCTTGCGCACAACATCAGCAACATCGCTGGCTTCAAGCGTAAGCACCCCCACCACGGCAGACACCCGCTGTATCGGCAGCGATACCGACACGACGCGCTCACCCCGGGGCGTGAGCCGTTCACCAGCCACCGTTCTCCCCGTCAGAGCAATTTCCAGCTCGTCTTCCATGGATCGGTTCTGAATCATGGATCGTCGCGCGGTCAGTTGCAGGCGCCGCGCAACCGCATCGAATTGATCGGAAACCCAGCTTGCGAAGCTTTCGACCGGGCCCGGTGAGTCAATCGGGCCCAACGCGTTCTCATCGACCCGGTCAGACAGCAGCCCATAGTCGCCAATCAGACGACCTTCGCCGTCATACAGCCGAGCGCGCACGGTATTGGGAAGCTCGAGCCGTTTGAGAATGCGTCGGGCATTGGCGCTTTGCAGCCCGGGTTCAGGCTGGCCAATCGTTGCTCCGGAGGCAAGCACGGATACGATGAGGTTGCCCGACGTGTTGAGGTTGTCGATCTTGGCCTGCACAAGCCCAAGCCGCATTTCATTGAGGACGAGCGCGCCAACGATAAGGATCAGCAATCCCGCAAGATTGGAGGCAAAAATCAGCCTCGCAATCCGGGAGTTGGAAAAGAATGACCTGTCAGGGCGCCGACGAGCCAGCCTCAGGCCTCCTTATAGCGATAGCCGACGCCGTACAGCGTTTCGATGGCATCAAACTCATCATCGACTTCACGAAACTTCTTGCGCAGTCGTTTGATGTGGCTGTCGATGGTGCGGTCGTCGACATAAATCTGGTCATCATACGCTGCATCCATCAACTGGTCTCGATTCTTAACGAAGCCAGGGCGCTGGGCGAGCGCCAGAAGGATAAGAAACTCGGTAACCGTCAGACGAACCGGCTCGCCATCCCAGGAACACACATGACGGTTTGGATCGAGTACCAGTCGTCCGCGGACAATCGGCTTTTGATCCCCCTCCAGCTCCACCGCGCCTCGTGAACGACGCAATACAGCTTTCACGCGCTCTGAAAGGAGGCGGTTTGAACAGGGCTTTCGAACGAAATCATCCGCTCCGATGTTGAAGCCGATCACCTCATCGATTTCCTCATCCTTGGACGTGAGAAAAATGACCGGAATATCTGAAGTCTGCCGAAGGCGGCGCAACACTTCCATGCCGTCCATCTTAGGCATTTTGACATCCAGGATCACCAGATCGGGTGGCGTCTCTGTGAGCGCGCTGAGTGCCGTCTGGCCATCATGGTAGCTTCGGATCTTATATCCCTCAGCCTCGAAAAACATCTTCAGCGACTCAACGATATTCTCGTCGTCATCCACCAGTGCCAGCGTTGCCATCCCGACGTCCTCTTTTCGTTCCCGGCTCAATCACGAATCTTAACAAGACCATAAAGGCTAAACCACAACCTTGAAAACCGACTTTCATGTGGCCTTAAGCGGGTTTGTGTAAGGTGTTCTCGCAAACATGGGTGGGATATGGCCTCTAGTGAGACACATTTCGAGCTCTTTCTTCGAAAGAGTCCTAAGGCGGGCTGGGCACTGGCGGATGCTCATTCTGATCGCCTAAAAGCGATTGAACGCGCCAAATATCTTCTGAAAGATCATCCCCAGGGCGGCGTCCGCGTCATGAAAGAGGTGCTCAAATCAGATGGATCCTATGAATCCATTCTGTTGACCAGCTTCGGCGACTGTGGAGACATAAAAAAGCGTCCATCCCGTACATTCATTCCGCAGGCAACATCATCCTGTGTGTCACCGGGAGACTTACGCACACCTGCCGCGCGCAAGACCTATCTTGAAGTCATGCCGCGTTTTCTGGAGCGCCATCGCGTCCTCCCCGGAGAACTCATTTACCGCACTGATCTTCTGGAAATTCTCGAAGCGAGCGGTTCAGAGATCACTCAGGCTGTCCAGCGGGTCGCGATCGCCCGCGCGGAAGGGGATGATCTTCATTCTATCGCACGGCAACTGCATGAACTCGTGCAGGAAGCAATTAGCGGGGTATTTCGCGACAAGAAAAATGGTGCCTTCGTAAAATTTGAAGGCTCACTTGAACAGGTGATCCTCGCCTGCAAACGGCGGCCAAACGCGAAGATCGCCTTTTGCTCAGCGATTGCAGACCGGTTGATGAAAGAAACGAGCTGGTCGCAAAAGCTGAATGGTCTGGTCGCGATCTGGAAAGAAGCTGAAATGCTGGCAAAGCCGGAACGCGAGTTCGCGAACGGCCTGCTCTCAGACTATTTCTCCGAATGGATTAACACACCTGGCGCGCTCAACGCCATTCTTGGTGACTGCCACAATGCCGGCGAGATGGTTGATCGTTTGATTTCGATACTGGAACCGGCACCGACTAAACCTGGCGAAATCGACGTACTCAGGGACATGACGTCTGCAAAGGACCTTCGGGAGGCCGTTCACCTTGGCCTCCTGCCGAGCGCGCGAAATACCATACTGACACGCGTTTTCGATGAAATTTCCTCAAATCGTCGCCTGATCGAGGGCAGCTTGCTCGTGGAATTTCGTTTGTTGAAACAGTTCGGTGATCGCCTGGTAAAAGTCCTTCAGGCCTCACGCCGCGCGGAAATGTACGAATCTTTCTGTGCACGGTCCAAGCGCCTTATGTCTACCGACACTGTAGATGCCTATCTCGATGAGTTTGAAGTACTGGAGCGACCACGCCGCCTGCTGGAGCTGAAAGACAACATTGTCGGCGCAGAGGCTCGTCAGAAGATGACCTCGCTGCTGCGCGCTCTGATCGGCCAGCCGCGTTTTGAAGCTGCGGCCATGAACTGCGGCGGGAAACATCTTCAGGTGCTTGTGTCACTCCGTTCAACGCAAGCAGATCTCATCAAATCTGACCTGCCTGAAGATGAACGCATTGCTTTGGCCGAGGCCATAGACAGCCTCGGCGTAAAAGTGATCTCGCATGCGCACCTTTTAAAACAAATCGCGAAAAAAGCCGGCTCGCCTGTGCTAGCTGCTCTGGCGCTGTTTCGGATTGCAACTGAAGCCATGCCAAGAGGACAAAGCGCTATGCTGGCATTTGCCGCAGGCGGCAAACTCCTGAAAGAACCCGAAGCGCTTGAAGCTACGAAGGCTGACAATAATCTCCGCAAGACACTTCGCGAGCTTTCGATGCGGGCTCGCGAAGCCTCAACGCTTGGAAAGCCCGATCAGCCAGAAGCGGCGTGATCATCCATTGAGACCAGCATTTTCGATTACGGCATCAAAGAACGCGATCGTTTCAGGAGCCACCCAGTCAGCCTCGCCCTCATAGCGGGCGATTTCTTTTCCATCTGGACCATAGACGATTGTGGTCGGGAAGCCGCCAACCGCTGAATCGTAAATGATGCCGCGCTGAGGATCGTAGAAGAAATCCAGCCGGTCATCAGACAGCTCAGCCAACTGCTTACGCGCCTTTTCAATATCCTGGCGATTGTCGGCCGTAATGGCCACCACCTTCAGCTTATCTGGATCATATTTTGACTGAAGGTCAGCCAGGGTTGGCATTTCCGCAACGCATGGCGGGCAGAACGTGCCCCAGAAGTTCACAACGACTACACCTTCAAAATCAGACAGGCGGACTTCATTATCATCCGGCCCGAGGATAGGTTCTGAAGGCTGAGGCGGAACTTCGTCACGGAATTGCAGAAGTGACATTTCGCCCACGGCAAGTGATTGCAGACCAACTTCTGGCTCTTTTGAGCCGCCAGCTTGCGTGCATGCATGGACAAATGCTGAAAGGCCGATCAAAAGCATGACCGGGATACTAATTCGGGTGAGTTTAGCCATAGGTCTTCATCTCATCTGTTTCAGAGGGAAGAGATAGCAGAAATGGCAAAAAAGCCAGAGTCGGGCCAAGAAATGTGGGGCGGCCGTTTTGCAGCCAAGCCTGATGAGGTCATGGAGGCCATAAACGCCTCTGTAGACGTGGATCAGAGGCTCGCTGAAGAAGATATTCGGGGCTCGAAAGCCCATGTCGAGATGCTTGCTGATCGCGGAATTGTGACCGAATCTGATCGCGACACCATTCTTCAGGGCCTCGAAATCATTGCCGAAGAGATCCGTTCGGGCGCTTTTCCTTTCAGAAAAGACCTTGAAGATATCCATATGAATGTCGAAGCGCGACTGAAGCACCATGTTGGAGAACCCGCTGGCCGCCTTCACACGGCGCGCTCTCGTAATGACCAGGTCGCGACAGATTTTCGGCTCTGGGTCCGCGGAGCGCTCAACACACGTATCGCGCAGACCGAAGAACTCATGCTGGCTCTTCTTGAGCAAGCTGGCGCGCATGCTGACACGGTGATGCCTGGCTTTACACATCTTCAGACCGCGCAACCCGTGACCTTCGGCCACCATTTGATGGCTTATGTTGAAATGTTCTCGCGTGATCGCTCGCGGTTCTCCGATGCTCGTGATCGCCTGAACGAAAGCCCGCTGGGCGCTGCAGCGCTGGCCGGCACCGGCTTTGACATTGATCGCCATCAGACCGCTGAAAAATTGGGCTTCTCAGCCCCCATGGGAAATTCACTTGATGCTGTCTCTGCACGTGACTTTGCCGTTGAGGCCGTTTCGGCCTGTTCGATCTGCGCCATGCACCTCTCCCGGCTGGCAGAAGAGATTGTCATCTGGGCATCAGCACAATTTCACTTTCTCAGACTGTCTGATGCCTGGTCGACCGGATCTTCGATCATGCCGCAAAAGCGCAACCCGGACGCTGCAGAGCTGGTCCGTGCAAAAACAGGCCGGATCTATGGCGCTCTGCAAGCGCTTCTGACCGTACTCAAAGGTCTGCCGCTCGCCTATTCCAAAGACATGCAGGAAGACAAAGAGCTGACCTTTATGGCCTTTGACGCACTGGATCTTTGCCTTGCCGCGATGGCTGGCATGGTTTCCAGCTGGACGGTGGACAAGGATGCCATGCGCCAGGCTGCCGCTCATGGGTTTTCCACAGCAACTGACCTTGCGGACTATCTTGTGCGGGAACTCGGGCTGCCGTTTCGCGATGCACACCATGTGACTGGTGCAACGGTAAAGCTCGCAGAAGACAAGGGGTGTGATCTGGTTGATTTATCGCTGGACGATCTACAATCCATTGAGCCCCGCCTTACTGATGCCGTATATTCGGTGCTGAGTGTCGAAGCATCAGTTGGCTCTCGCCAGAGTTATGGCGGGACGGCCCCCGTTCGTGTTCGAGAACAGATAGACCGCTGGAAGGAACTCCTGAAATGAAATCTATTGCAATTCTCCCGGCCGTCTTCCTGCTGGCCAGCCTGACAGGTTGCGGTCTGCGGGGCGATCTGGAGCGCCCGGCACCTATGTTTGGCGATCCCGATGCAGCCGACCCACCTCCCGCGGACCTGCGCCGTCCGGTTCAGGATGATGGGCTGGAAGAGGAAGGCGAAGAGTATACCGAACGTGTTCCAGGAACGTCTTATACTGATCCGGCAACCGGACAGACTGTTTGGGTTCAGAATGAAGGTGGCGGCGTGAAGCCATTGCCATCGCCAACAACGGATCTCGAAGAGAGCGATCTGCCGCCCGTTTCGCAATAAGGCTCCTTTATGCATCATTTCGACTATCGCGGCGGCGAGCTGTACTGCGAAGATGTGTCCGTTCGCGAGCTGGCGACAGCCCACGGTACGCCGCTCTATATTTATTCGACCGCGACGCTGCGGCGTCATTTCCGCGTGTTGTCAGAGGCCTTCGCTGAACAGAACTGCCTGATCGCATATGCGATGAAGGCGAACAGCAATATGGCCGTCCTCACGACGCTCGCTAATATGGGCTCCGGAGCGGACGTTGTGAGCGGCGGCGAAATGCGCCGCGCTATCACTGCAGGCATTCCCGCCAACAAGATCGTGTTCTCCGGAGTCGGTAAAACAGCCATTGAAATCCGTGATGCTTTGCAGGCTGGTATTCATCAGTTCAATGTTGAATCCGAACCAGAACTGAAGCGGATTTCTGCCCTTGCAGAAGAGATGGGCAAGACCGCGCCGATCGCATTCCGCATCAATCCGCATGTCGAAGCAGGTGGCCATGCGAATATCTCGACGGGTGGCGCAGAACATAAGTTCGGCATCGCCTGGCATGAAGCCAAGGCCATGTATGAGCGCGCGCAAAAAATGCCGGGCATCTCTGTGGTCGGCGTGGATGTGCATATCGGCAGCCAGATCACAGATCTGACGCCCATGCGGCTGGCCTTTACAAAAGTCGTCGGGCTGGTGCGCGAGCTGCGAGATATGGGCGTGCCGATTTCGCGTATCGACCTCGGCGGGGGGCTCGGAATTCCGTACAAATCAGGCGAGACCCCAGCTTCCCCTGCCGAATATGCTGAAATGGTGCGCGACGTCGTCGGAGACCTGGACGTTCAGCTCATACTGGAACCCGGACGGATGATTGCCGGGAATGCCGGGATTTTTGTGTCGCGCGTGGAATACATCAAAGAACGTGATGAACGGGAATTTGCCATTCTGGACGCGGCCATGAACGATCTCATGCGGCCAGCGCTTTATCAGGCCGTCCATGAACTGCTGCCTGTCACTCGCGCAGAAGACCGTCAATCACGGACTTATGACATTGTTGGCCCTGTCTGCGAGAGCACAGACCGTTTTGCCAAAGGCTATTCCGTGCAAGAGTTGCGTGAAACCGATCTCGTCGCCTTCATGTCGGCCGGAGCTTACGGCGCTGTAATGTCAAATCAGTACAATACGCGTCCGTTATGTGCTGAAGTGCTGGTGAATGGAGATCAGGCGGAGCTCGTCCGGCGGGCTCCGACATTCGATGAGATGATCGCAAACGAACGTGTACCGGAGTGGCTGAAGTCTTAAATCTTTCCATAGTTCGCGCGAAAATCAGCCGCACACATGCGCGCCTGATGCGGCTTCGCCTGTTCGAAGCCTTTGCCGTGCCTGTGGGACTATTTCTAACGGCCCTCATTCTGGTCGCTTCAGGCGTCTTTTTCCAGTTTTCGTCTGCGTTTCAAGCTCTTCTGTGGTTCGGATTTGTCGCGATCATGATCGCGACGATCACGCGAGGCGTGCTGAGATATCGTCAGCCGACGCGCAGTGAAGCCCAGGACTATCTCGACGAGACACATCCGGAACGCCCGATCTCAACCCTGTCTGACCGGCCGGTTGTCACGTCAGCCGATACGCGCCGGTATTGGGATCGCCATCGCGCACGCATGCTGAAAACCCTGAAAGGTTTGAAAGCGCCGTCGTTCGAAGACGAGTGGAAAGGTCACGACCCGCTTTATCTGCGTTATGTCATGCCGCTCTTGCTGGTGGTGGTTCTGCTCGCGAACCCGGCGAATGGTCCTGATCGGCTTCGTGCTGCAGCTAGCACCGACCTGGGCGCCCTGTTCGGTGCTGACCAGTTAGAGATTTCAGCCTGGATCACCCCGCCCGATCACACAGGTGAGGCACCCGTCTTTCTGAGCAAAGACACTCCAGAGGTCGCGATCCCGACCGGCAGCATTCTGACTCTTCGTGTGCATGGCCCGGGAAGACCCACGCTCAAACGCGAAGCGACAGGCGAAGCTGATATGGATGGCAAGCGGAATATCCGCCTCGAGACAATGCCGGACGGCGCCTATCAGGCTGAGCTACCCATCAATGTTTCACAAACCGTACGCGTCACCTTCTGGGGCGAACGCGCGCGCTGGCAGCTGAACACCGACCCCGATACGCCGCCGGACATAACTTTTGAGGAAGACCCCTCCGTTGGCGAGGATGATGCACTGGCTGTCGCCTGGTCGGCAGAAGATGACTATGGGATTGAAAGCGTTTCGCTGAACATTCGTCCGACACCTGAAACTGGCATGCCGGAGGGCGAAAGCGACCGCGTCGCAATCGAGCTGCCCATGGCACTTGCGCGCTCCATCGACGAGGTCACAAGCCTCGACATGACACGCCATAAATGGGCCGGACTTGAAGTCGAGCTGCAACTGATTGCGCAGGATGCCTCCGGACAGATCGGCGAAAGCGATACTGTGACAATGGTGTTGCCGGAAAAGCTTTTCCTCGAACCTCTGGCACAGGCCAGCCAGGAAATCCGGCTTGTGGTCATGCGTGAACCAGATGAATTCACCGCGCCTCCGGAAACGGCACCAGAATTTGACCGTGAACGCCGCGGCCTCGGCGACCGTCTTGATCGGGCACCATCAGGTGTGCAACGCGCGTCCATGATGCTGGATGCGGTGACGTATAAGCCGGCCGGCTATTTTGACGACCTGACCGTCTATTTTGGCCTGCGTCAGGCGCATGAACTTCTGAAACTGGCAAAATCTGAGGGCGATGTTTTGCCAGTAGATGACCTTCTCTGGTCTGTCGCTCTGCGCGCCGAGTACGGCACTGTCGCCGACGCGGCCCGCCGCCTTGAGGCTGCACGCCGCGAGCTTGAGCGCGCCCTTCGCGACGGTGCCAGCGAAGATGAGATCCGTCGCCTTATGGAAGCTTATCGCGAAGCCGCTGAAGATTATATTGCCGCCCGGATGGCCGAAGCCATGATGAATGGCACACCTCCTGATGCAGGTGGTAATGGTGGTGGTAGTGGCGAAACGCTTGGCGGCAATGATCTTGCCGACATGCTGGATGCGCTGGAAGATCTGACAGAGACTGGCGCAACCGACGCCGCACGTCAGCTGCTTTCTGATGTCTCAGACCTTCTCAACAATCTCGATTTTCAGACAGGCGGCGGCAGCGGAAGCGGCGACATGTTCGGTCAGCAAGGCGAGCCCGGCGAGAACGAAGAAGACGTTCCTGAAGAGGAGAACCGTCTTCAGGGCGCGCTTGATCGTCTCGCTGAAATTCTCGAAGAACAGCGACGCCTGAACGATGAGACCCTTCAGGAGCGCTTTGGCTCCAACGATGGCTCAGAAGACGGCGATGATGAGCAGGACGGCCAGGGCCAGTCCGGCGGCCAATCTCCGGGCCAACAGCCGGGCACGTCCCAGCCTGGTGGCAATATGCCGGGTCAGATGCCCGGTCAGTCTGAAGGCGAAGGCCAGCCCGGTAGCCAGTTCGGTCAGAACTCCGGCGAAGGCGAGCAAGGCGGAATGGGCACGTCTGACATGCTCGCAGATCGCCAGTCAGAGCTCACTGATCAGCTGGACATGTTCCGCCAGGACAACGATGCCGATAGCGGCGTCGGCACTGAAACCACAGATCAGGCGCTGGATGACGCCGGACGCGCGCTAGCTCTGGCCGAACGTGCCCTTCGCGAGGGTGATCTGAACGCGGCGCAATACTATCAGGACGAAGCCATTCGCGACCTGCGCGAAGCTGCCGGGGAACTGTCTGAAGATCTTGATGACATGCGCAATGCCCGACGCGACGACTCCAATGGCGGTGGCCAGGAGCGTGATCCGCTGGGTCGGACCGGCACGGGCACGCAGCCAAATGATGGCGACGGTATTGAAGTGCCAGATCAGGCGGACCGACAGCGCGCCCGCGACATTCTTGATGCGCTGCGTGAACGGCTCAACAATTCCGATGATCCTGAAGAGCGCGAATATCTGAGACGCCTGCTCGACCGGTTCTGATCTCAGGTGCGCACGGCACCGAGATAGGGAAGCCCGCGATAAATGCCGGCATCATCCATGCCATAACCAACGAGAAACCGGTCTGGCGCATCATAAGCCCAGGCGTCGAGCCCATCTTTCGGAGCCTGCGGTTTACGCGCAAGCACGCATGAGACCACTTCACGCGCCCCCTTGCTGAGCAAGTGCTGGCGGGCAAAGGCGAGCGTGCGGCCCGTGTCATAGACGTCATCAATGAGAAGAACGCCCCGTCCCTTGATGTTTCGAGAAAGATCGGCGCGCACGACCACACGCCCAGAGCTTTCGCGGTCATCGCGATAGCTTTCAAGCCAGAGCGCATCCAGCATGGGATGAATGTCAAAACGTGATAGCTGGCGCATCAGATCGGTTGTGAAGGGTGACGCCCCCAGAAGGATGGTGACGGCTGTCCAGTCTCCCTGCATTCGCGGCGCAAGACCGGATGCCAGGCGCGCAATGCGCGATTGCAGCTCATCTTCGTCGAGCAGAACGTCAAATTGCGTTGAACTCATTGGCGGCGCACTCCGCTTCAGCCGTGCTCGTCTGCCGGTTCGTGTCCGGTTTCAGCCGGAGATACATCATGTGCGTCGTGATGGGTAGACTGGACCTCTGTATTCTCGCTTATCAGCGCAGGCTCACCATGAGCGGCTTCATCCGGAACGACGTGCTCCTCGGCGTGAGCGGGGGCAACGTCATGGGTTTCCGCGTCATGACTTTCGATATCAGCTTCAGGCGCAACAAGGCGCAGACTGTCATCTGAATCAACAAAGGTCACAGCCATTTCGTAAGCCGCCAGCGAGGGGCTATCGAGACGCGAGGAGAACTCAATCACAGCGCCTGGCTGGATACTCATCTCCTCAGGCATGATGAGGACGCTTTCAACACCCTGCCCGCCATCATCCAGAAGATCGACGCGCACATTCGGCACCGGCTGGACTTTTTTCGTGACATTCACCATTCCGCCGACAATCGTCAGAACCGGGGTCGTGCCATCAAAAATCCGGTCGGCGCTGACATCGGTGAACTCAACGCCGAAACGGTTCACGTCAAGACCGGCCATGGCATAGGCGCTTGAGGCTTCCGGAAATGCGCGGACCACATCATCCCGCTTGAGGATCGCAGTGGCACCGACAGCAAGAAAAACAGCCGCCGTTCCGCCCCAGGCGGCCAGCGCCGCCACCTTCGACCCATTACGTTTGCGGGCCATTTCCTTTGCGCGATAGGCCTGATGCGGCGCGACGTCACCGGGTGCTGCGCTCGCTTTACGCATGCGCTCGACTTTCTCGCGACTCAGATCTGAAGCATTGATTTCTTCTTCGAGGGACAATTCAGGCTGTGCAAACCAGGCATGCGAGCACGCAGCGCAGCGCACAGTCCGCCCGCTGGCGCCGATGGACTCATCTTCCGCAAAATATTGTGCAGAACAGGATGGACATGTGAGGATCACTGAAGTTTTCTCCACTCCGAATGGCACCCGGATCTGGTGCCTTGCCTGATCATTCTGACAGTCCGGAAAGGACTGACGCGCAACATGACAACCGAGTCCTCATACGCAGTCGATGAACCGACGATCCGGGTCGTCGGGGTAAACCACGGGTATATCTCGGGCGATAATGTGTTGAGCGACATTAACATGGAGTTAAGTTCTGGCTCCTTCACCTTCCTCACCGGCCCGTCCGGATCGGGCAAAACGACGCTGATGCAACTGCTCTACGCAGCGCAAAAGCCGCGTGTGGGGAGCGTATCCCTGTTCGGTGTAGAGACCACTGAAGCCTCCCGGAAAACCCTCACCCGCCTGCGTCGGCGAATCGGTGTTGTGTATCAGGATTTTCGCCTTCTCGACCACCTTTCCGCCTATGAGAACGCCGCCCTGCCCCTTCGCGTGACCGGGCGCCACGAACGCGAATACCGCGATGACGTCATGGAGCTGTTGCAGTGGGTGGGCCTTGGCGACAGAGTTCAGGCCAAACCGACAACCTTGTCTGGCGGAGAACAACAGCGCGTTGCCATCGCCCGTGCGCTGGTCAACAAACCCGATCTTCTCATCGCAGACGAGCCGACAGGCAATGTGGACCCGGAAATGGGCGAACGCCTGGTCCGGCTGATCCTTGAGCTCAATCGACGGCTTTCAACCACCGTGCTGATTGCAACGCATGATAAATTGCTTGTTGAAACACTGGGAGCGCCTATCCTCCGGCTGGAGAACGGCATCCTGATGCATGACCGTCAGAACACCAGAAACAGGTCAGCTAACGCATGAGCGAGCCGCGCAAGTCGCCATTGCTACCTCAGGAAGACGCCCGCGAAACGGCATTATTCTTCGTGGTTTCAGCGCTATGCTTTCTTGCGGCGCTGACCGGGCTCGCCACGCGCGCCGCTTATGGCGCCGCCGAAAGCTGGGCCGGACAAGTGCAAGGTGAAGTCACCGTGCGCCTGATCGAAGGGGGAGAGGATGCTGCGCGCACGCTTGCCGATCTGCTGGTCGAGCTACCTGGCGTCGCGAGCGCAGCTCCTGAGGACCGCGACGTCACGGAAGACCTGCTGGCGCCATGGCTGGGGGAAAACTTGCCAGACGACCTGCCAATTTCCCGCTACATTGAACTTCAGGTCTCCCCCGAACGTGCGAACATCACTTCGGAAATCGCTGAAGCTGCCCGCGGAGCAGGCTTTGAGGTTGAAGTGGAAGATCATCAGCTCTGGGCGTCCGATCTGGAACGCAGCCTCAATATTCTACGGCTGATCGGAATGGTCGCGCTGATCCTCCTCCTGACCATCGTCATCTCCGTTATCGCCTTTGCGACCCATGCCGCACTTCTGGCGCGCCGGGATGTCGTGAGCGTGCTGCATACCTGCGGCGCATCAGACCGGTTCATCTCGCGCCTGTTTGAATACCGGTTTTTCGGACTGGGATTGCGGGCTGGCGGTATTGGCGCGCTCTTCGCGCTGCTCGGCGCCATGCTACTCTTCTTCGGCGCGAAACAGGCAGGCGACCGCAGCTGGCTCCTCCCTCAGATGTCTCCGGATATCGGAACGTTTCTCGTGCTGCTGATCACGCCTGTGATTGCAGCCACCGTTTCCATGATTGCGGCGCGGATTACCGTCAGCCGGGCCCTTGGTGAGTTGAGCTAGCCAAATGTTCCGGTTCTTGCTGCTCACATTGGGTGTTGTCGCCGTTCTCGCCGCCGCTGATTTCCAGCGCTGGCTCAATCAGGTTTCGGATCTTACGCCTCCGGCCGCGGTCGAGGCAGACGCCATTGTTGCTCTGACCGGTGGGTCCGGGCTTCGGATTGCGGCCGCTGTACGTCTTCTTGAAGCCGGATCAGGCAAGCGCCTGCTCGTCAGCGGCGTTCATGAAAGTGTGGATGTCGAGGCACTGGTGCACGGCGCGGGCGGCACACAGGCGCTATATGATTGCTGCATAGATTTCGGCCGTTCAGCCGCATCTACAGAAGGCAATGCCATCGAGACCGCAGAGTGGATTAAAGACAATGGTTATAGCTCTCTGATCCTCGTCACATCTGACTATCATATGCCGCGAAGCCTGATCTGGTTTGATGAGCTTGTCGAAGGCGTTGACGTGATCGCTTATCCTGTCGAAACACGCATCAGACCGAAGGAGTGGTGGCGGTCATGGGTATCTATAAAGGGGCTTGTCCTCGAATGGGCGAAATATCGGGTCACCGGGCTTCTCAGGACGATTGAATAATGAATTATCTGCGTTCGCTTGTGTTTGTGCTCTGGCTGTATGGCAGCATGGTTGTGCTCGGCATCGTCTTTCTGCCAGCGCTACTATTGCCACGCAGCGCGACCGTTCTGGGTATCCGCACCTGGGCGCGGTGCGCGCGCTGGGGCATGAAATATATCTGCGGCGCTTCTACCGAAATCCGAGGCGTGGAAAATCTTGATGAGGAGCCGGTTCTGGTGGCCTCCAAGCACCAAAGCACGCTGGATACACTGCTTCCCTTTCTCTATCTGAAAGACCCGTGCATCATTCTGAAAAAGGAGCTGCTCTGGTATCCGTTTTTTGGCTGGTACGCCCTGAAGTGCCGGATGATTGCGATTGACCGCGGCGGCGCGATGAAAACGCTGCGCGATATGACACGGCAGGCCAAAGACCGCATTGCAGAAGGTCGTTCTCTGCTCATTTTTCCGGAAGGCACACGGAACAAACCGGGCGCCCCAGCCGATTACAAGACAGGTATCGCCCTGCTCTATAAAGAGCTGGACCTGAATTGCCTGCCAGTGGCGCTGAATACCGGCCTGTGCTGGCCGCCAAAAGGCGTGATGCGATATCCGGGTAAGATGGTTGTCGAACTCCAGCCGATGATCAAACCCGGCCTTGCCCGAAAGGCGTTCATGAGTGAGCTGGCCGTACGGATCGAAACAGCCTCAGATCGCCTTCATCAGGAAGGGCTTGTGGCACAAAAACAGAAAGAGGCCCTGACTGAATGACAGACCCGCAAACACGTCGAAAGTCTTCATTTGGCAGTCTTCCATTCCTCATCATCGTCGTGCTGGGTCTGGTGATTGGTGTCTACGCTGCCTATTGGTTCTGGATGGCGGGCGAGATCCGTAGCGGCGCTGAAGACTGGGTCGAAGATCAGGAGCGCATGGGCCGCACTGTCGAATACAGCGATCTGTCAGTCGCCGGCTTTCCATTTCGCTTCGTGCTTCGCGCCGCCGACCCCATAATCGATGCGCCCGACCTTGGCGCGCGCTGGGAAGGCGAAGAGCTCGAAATTATCGCCATGTCATGGAATCTCAATCACCTGCTCGGAAGGTCGAAGGGCGAGAACGAGATCACGTTGAACTCCGGCGAAACCTACACGCTGACCCCAGATGAAAAGTCCATGGCAAGCGTCGTTTTTTCCGATGGGTTTCTCAAACGCGTCGGCATGGAAGTCCCGAGCCTTAAGCTTACAGACAGCCGCGGCGATACACATACGGCGACAGGCTTCGCCATGCGCCTCGCTCCGATGGAGGACGCACCTGAAAATCTCCGCGTGGATGTATCGCTCGATGAAGCTCGATTGACAGCCCCCCTTCCTCAGGCCGAATGGCTGGGGGATACGCTCTCGGAATTCCTTCTACAGCTTGAATTTCAAAACTTCTATCCGGTTGCTGAAGGCCGCATGACCGAAGTCGAATGGAAGCTTGATCGAAACACGATTGACCTCAAGCTTGGAGCCATCGACATGGGGCCATTACAGGCGGCTGTTCGCGCGAATGTCGCCATTGATCGCGACAACAACCCCGATGGGACTGTTGGCGTGCACCTCCAGAAACCGGACGAACTAAAGGCTGCCCTTGCAGAAGCGGGCCTGCTGGACCCTGACATAGAGCGCGGCATCAACATCATCAGCGCCATGAGCCGTGACGACAGTTTCGCCACCGTCAAAGTGAAGGACCGGGAAATTTCACTACTTGGCCAGCGCCTGACCACGTACTGACATCACGCGAATAGCGGGAACTTGATGCTGGCCTTGAACTTTTCAAAGGCCATCACGTCCTCGATGCGGCGATCCAGAAAGCCCTTCCACTCAGCTTTGTCCTCTGGTGCCTGCCGCCAGACGGCGAGTGTCGAGGTGAGCACAGCCGACAGCGTTGTGCGTTTGGACGCGAAGGTAAAGCCGGTGGAATCATCGCCAATACCGCTCCAGATCGCATCGGCGACGTTCCAAATCTGCTTTGGGAGAGACGCCGGAGACATGGGCCTTACACCCGCCCAGTCCAGTGCCCGCACAGAAGCGCGCGGATGTTCTGAGAGTTTGTCGAACCAGATCTCAACGCCGCGGGTCACTTTTTCGCGGATACGCATTTCACCAAGTGGCTCTTGTTTTAATGCTGTGTCGAGCTCCTCTCTCAAAAATTCAAGATAGGCAGGCACAAGCGATTCAATCCCCTTCGGCAGAGCGTAAGCAGCGTCCGCTGGGAGGACGCCCGCAGCTGCACAGGCCTGGCGATAAACCGTTTCGGTCCATCCGGCAGACGCGGCCAGAGGCAGAGCCTCAGCCAGAATTTTTTCCACAAGTGCGGCAGAAGGTGCATGATCAGGTGTAGGCATATCCATTCCCATGTGTTATGAGCGCGGCTTCCGAACAAGAGTGTCCCCCAAAAGGGCGCTAAAAGCTAGCGTGCGGCTCTGGCCGTATCCGATAATAAGAGAATGGAGAGAGTCCCATCGTACAGATTGTTGTGCGCGACAATAATGTCGACCAGGCCCTGAAAGCTCTGAAGAAGAAGATGCAGCGCGAGGGTCTGTTCCGCGAAATGAAACGCCGGAACCACTTTGAAAAACCTTCCGAGAAAAAAGCTCGTGAGCGCGCGGAAGCTGTCCGCCGCGCCCGTAAGCTGGCACGCAAGCGTGCACAGCGCGAAGGTCTGCTCGGTAAATAAGCCGACCTCTCCTTAGACCTATTGAAAACCCCTCCGCGGATCGCGTGAGGGGTTTTTGTGTTTCTCTTGCATCAATTTCCTAGGCCCTTGAGAACAGACCCGTGAACCATCGGCGGACTTCGTTCACACCCGCGCCATGGATCACACCTGCGCGATAAACGCGTGCTGCCCCCCACAGAATGAGAAGCGTCACCACGCCCATCCATGTCATCTGGATAATGAGCTCCCAAAGCGGGGGCTCTGTCGGCACGCGCAGAATGATGAGGAATGGCGATAGCAGCGGCAACCAGGCCAGAATGCCGAGCAGGGACGAGTCCGGATTGGAGAGCGTGACCGGGATCATCAAAAACGGAATAATCATGACAATGATGATCGGGCTCAGAAGCGATTGTGCTTCCTGAATGGTGTCGCACAACGAACCGAGCGCCAGGAAGATGGCGCCAAACATGAGATAGCCAAGGAAAAAGCTGATCAGGGTCGGGACGATAAGCCCTGGATTGGTGAGCTCTGCAAAACCCGCCGCAATATCTGGCGGAATGGCATCTCGCATCACGAAAGCCATGATAATGGCAGATGAGGCCCAGATGCCCATCAGGGTCAGGCTGAGCATAAAGACACCGAACAGCTTCCCGGCCAGCAGCTGGGGCAGATTTACACTGGTCAGCAGCGTATCGAAAATCTTGTTGGACCGCTCTTCAATCGTGCCGGTCAGAAGATAATTCACCACGGAAAAGATGAGCAGCCATAACAAAAAGGAAAAGCCGGTCGCAAAAAAGAAGGGTGCCCGGTCTGCGAATGAAACTTCACTATCCAGGTCTTCCGCGGAAGGGCTGTGGAGCGTCAGTGTCGCTACATTCTCGGCGGCTCGTTCCAGGATATCTGGTGAGACTCCGGCTTCACGGAAGACATCCGCCCGCGACATCCGTTCAAGGACACGGCGCGCCGCATCCGACAGCGAGTCGTTCACAACATCTTCACTCCAGTAGGCGAGCTCGCCATCGCGGACGAAAAAGACCGCAAAGAGCGGGCGCTCGCCAAGCGGTCCCTCAACTGTGACCTCGCCTTGCAGATAGGGCGTCAATGCCTCCAGAGATCGCGCCGGTGGAGGTACGGCAATGAAGTCCTGATCCGGCAAGGCGGTTGAGCTTCCTGGCAAGAGGTCTTCGAGCGCCTCCCCAGGCGTAAGTCCCTCATTGAGCAGATTATCATAGCGTTCCAGCCGCGCCTCTGCGGCCTCATCCCCATCAAAACGTGAGGACTGTTCCAGAAGGTCGCGCACAACGCGCTCCTGCCGCCCTGCAAAATACGCCTCCAGCTCAGTTTCGAAGTCACTTCCGACCTCATCCACCACGGCGTAATAGCGCGCAGGCTGAGAATTCTGGATGAGCTCGGGAATAGTGATCCCCAGCAGCAAGGCGACTGGCGTGATCAGCAATCCGACCCAGAAGCCCCAGGCTGTGATGTAAGCAAGATACTCTCGGCGTGCGACAAGGAATGTCTTACCCATGACGCGACGCGCCTCCGTATGTTTCCTCTGCCGCAGCGACCTGCGCGACGAACACATCGCGTAAGCGCTGCTCGTCGGGCTCAAAACCCTCAATCGCCACGCCGCGTTCGATAGCGAATTTGAGCACATCCTGACTGGTTGCTCCGGCAGGCAAAGTAATATCCCACCAGATGCGGTCATCATCACCGACGGGGCCTGCCTGGCGTTTTACGTCAAAGGCAGAGTCGGAAAACGTATCCGCGAGATCGGCTTCCGGAAGCGACGCGATGCGAACCGTATGGTCGAGCGTTGCATAGGCATCGCTGAGCGTACCTTCGAACAGCTTTCGGCCATGAGATATGAGAATGAGCCGATCACAGAGTCGTTCGGCGTGCTCCATGACATGGGTCGAAAAGAGGATCGTGGTGCCGCGCGCGTGGACCTCGCGGATAAGCTGTTCGAGATCGCTTTGATTGACCGGATCGAGACCTGAGAAGGGCTCATCAAGTATCAGAAACTCTGGATCATGCACGAAGGTCGACAGGATCTGGACCTTCTGCGCCATACCTTTGGAAAGTCGGGAAATACGGGTCTTGCGAAATTCACCGAGGCCAAACCGTTCCAGCAATTCGTCGGCGCGACCGAGCGCTTCGGCGGCGTGCATGCCCTTCAGGCGTCCGAAATAGGCGACAATGTTTCGGGCCGTCATCTTCTTGTAGAGCCCGCGCTCTTCGGGAAGGAAGCCCACGCGTTTGAGGGTCGCCAGAGAAGGCGGTTCACCAAACAACCGGGCCTGCCCCCTGTCAGGAGCCAGAATACCAAGCGCAAGTCTGAGAGAGGTTGATTTGCCTGCGCCATTCGGGCCCAGGAAGCCAATAATCTCCCCGGCAGCCAAAGCGAATGAGACGTCTTTCACTGCGGTAAAGCCACCAAAAGTTTTGGTAACGTTTTGCAGCTCGAGCGGATATTCCGGCATGACGCCTCCCATTCCTGTTGTGGTGGTTTAGCGGTCACCGCACACTCATGGGAAGCCCATTTAAAATTTCTTCTTGCTAGGCGTGAAATTCAACCGCAGCATGTCCCGGTGACAAAACTGCGCACGCCTTCTTCGTCCGATACATCATCAGGACAACGCCTTCCGGAATTGCCCGAAAGCAGACCGGCATTCCAGACTATTCGTTTTGGAAAAACGCGAAACGCCAGACAGACAGACCTTTTATTCAAGATCGAATTGGCTCTGGCTCGGCTGAATAATGGAGATTACGGCTATTGCGCGACGTGCAGCGGTGCGATCGCGATTGAGGAACTCGAAAATGATCCCTCAATCGTTATCTGTCGCAAGTGTAGTGGGACTGACCACTAGAGGAGAAGTTGGGCGATCCAGATGATGATCTGAAGGAAAATGCCGACCACGCAGAGACCGACCACAGTGACAATCCACGCACTCCCCATTCCCATGAAGAATCCGCCAGCAATGCCGACAATGGCGAGAAGGGCCATCGCGACCAGCCAGTTCATGCCCATGGTCAGCGTGAAGACTGCATAAGCGATCACGAGAATGATCATAAATGCAGACCATTGCGTGACCTTCATGAAGCTCGTCCAGGTGCGTTCCTGAGTTTCGATATTCATTTCGCCGCGAACGTAATCACCGCTCATTCGGGTTGCCCTTTCAGCCAGACTTTCTCTTTTCACGTGGGATATGATGAAGCTTCGCATTGAGCAAGAGCCCGCAATGCAATCGTGTAAAAATGCCGCTAGTGCGTCAGCTCTTTGCAACAGTGACGCGGTTTGGCTCAGAATGATCCCAATCGGCAAGAAGCGCACGCAGAGCCGCGACGAAGGGCAGCGGCTGGTCGAGCATTACATGGTGGAAAGCATGCGGGATCGAAACAAACGGAACTTTCCGATCTAATAGCTTCTCCATGTAAACTTTAACCGCGTCAGGCATCAGCTCGGAGTCTTCGCCGCGAAAGAGGGCAATGCGGCAGGCGGTCGCCTTCAGAAGTTCACTGGCTGGCCGCCCAAAGTCAAAACGCTGCCAGATATCCGGATCAAAACGCCAGCTCCAGCCTTTACCGCGCTCGTTATCAACCTGTTTCAGGCTCCATCGCGCGATATAGTCCATGGCATAGTGGTTATCACACGGCTGAGGTGGTGCCAGGCGAAACCGGCTGAGGGCGGTTGTCAAATCGGGATAGACCCGATTTCCCCGAATAGCGCGACCACGGCGATGGTGCTGGCGTTCAGGCGGATTGACCGGGCTATCCACAATCACAGTGCCGGACAGGCGATCCCCATACTCCGCGCCAGTCAGAATCGTGACAAATCCACCAAATGAGTGCGCCACAATGATCGGCTTCTGCTCATGCTTGAACATGCCGGATGCCTCACAGACGGCGATCTGCTCCTCTGCAAAGGTTTCCATGTCATATTCGTCGCGCCAGTCAGACTCGCCCATGCCGGAAAAGGTCATCGCAACGACATTGTACCTGTCAGCAAAATAAGGCGCGATGAAATCCCACCAGTGCGCGTGCGCGCCATTTCCGTGAACAAGCAGCAGGCCGGGCTTTTTCGGCGACGACCAGCACTGATAATGAATTCGGGCGCCCTTGACGCGCACAAAGCGTGTTTCATAGCCAGCCGAAATAGCCTTCTGAAACCAGCTTGGGCTGGGAGGGATTTCGCCCATATACTGCGAGAGAGGGCCAGCCTCTGCTGGCATCTGATCTGTCTGACTGTCTTCACTCATTCTGCCGCCCCAAGCCTCGATCGCCCGGAATTTCTGCCGACCGCTTTGGGACAATAGATCGAACGGCTTTGGTTGCCATCCCGTAAACTGCTCTCTTATCGCGGTCCGAGGGGATATTCTGCTTCGGGGACATACCGGGAAGGCCCTTTCCCGCTCCAGCTCGAATAAAGATGGAAGCGGTCCACCCAGAACAACCCACTATCAAACAGCGAATGCTTCTGGGCGAAAACTGCCGCCTC